>Ga0100385_1000159_pt1 | contig 92049 bp, 94 predicted proteins | sample CryGeymeta201509_FD_81543 | JGI IMG/M metagenome (GOLD analysis project Ga0100385, IMG submission 81543) | Groundwater microbial communities from Crystal Geyser aquifers in Utah, USA - Crystal Geyser metaG 2015-09 | ecosystem: Environmental > Aquatic > Deep subsurface > Groundwater | place: USA... | reverse complement strand
GGACCGGCCCGATTCCGAATTGCTGGTCAGTCCCGAACATCGGCTGCTGATCAAGGGAAACGTGGCGCGGGCGCTGTTCAACACGCCCGAAGTTCTGGTCATGGCGCGCGATCTGGTCAATGATCACAGCGTGACGATCGATCAGGCGCTGCGCGAGGTGACGTACATTCACCTGCTTTTGCCGCGGCATCAGATCGTCTGGGCCAATGGCGTGGAAACCGAGAGCTTTCATCCCGCGAGTGCGGCGCTCTCGACGTTGGATGACGGCGACCGGAAAAGACTGCTGGCGTTCAACGCCGCGTTCGAGGTCGAGCCCAATCTCTATGGTGCCTATGCGCGGCGCTGTCTGAACGGACCCGAGGCGGCGCTGCTGGCGCATGAAGCGGCTTAGCCGGGCTCAGGCCTCTGGTCGGGACGCTGCAAGGGCGCGTGCCACCAAGGCCGGGGCTGCGGCGGCGCATCCGATCGGATCGAGCCGCAGGCCGCGAAAGGTGGCCAGATCGAGGGCTTCGGGAATATCGTCGATGACATGTCCCCCGCGCGCGACAAAGAAGGGCAGGCAGATCGACCTCTCGCCGAGATCGAAGGCCTGATCGGCGAGAAAGGGCGGCTGCTCGATAAATCCCACGCGGATCTCTTGCAGTGGCAGGCTCTGGGCCAGCGCCGCAGCGAAGATCTGCGTGTCGCGTGCGGCATTCGGGCTGCGCCCCGAGCCGTGCGCGGCGAGAAAGAGCCGTGTCGTCGCGATCTCCCAGTCTTGGTCCGCGATCACGTTGCGCAACAGATCCGCCGTCAGTGCAGGGAGCGCGGGATCGCTGCCAAAGGGCGGCAGAAGCTGTGCCTCGGGTGCCGTGATCAGGCGCTTTCGCAGCGCATCGCCGGTGAACCACCCGGCAGTCATGAAGAACGGATAGATGAGCGGCGCGGGACCGGACTCGGCCAGCGCCGCATCGAGCGCGCCGGGTTTGGCCAGCGTCGCCGCGCGCAGCTGCCAATCGGGCAGGTCTGCCGCGACCCTTGCCGCAAATTGCGCAAGCTCTGCCTCGGCCGGATCGGGATCGGAGGGCTGGCCGTGGCTTACGATGATTGCCTTGTGGAGGGGCGCGTGGCGGCGCGACTGTGGTGATCCGTGTCGAGTCATGCCTGTTTCCTGATGCGCGTCCATTTCGCGGCCGCAAGCGGTATCATAGCGCGAGGGCTGATCGGGGCAACCGCGTGGTCGCTATACCGGTCCCTGCGACCCATCTGCCTCTTGACCATGGCGTCTTGCCCGGCCATGAACTCGGGACCGGATGAAAAGGGCTGACGGAAGATGGTGCGCAAGGCCGAGAATGGTGCCGATCTGCTGGATCGCGAAAAGTCCAAGCGCGTTAGCGCGCTTGCCGATCTCTGGCCGTTTCTGCGCCCCTATCGCCCGCTGCTGATTTCGGCCCTGATGGCGCTGGTGCTGACGGCGGGCGTGGCTCTGGTTCTGCCGCTGGCGGTGCGCCGGGTGGTGGACAATTTCGGTGTCGAGGATGGCGGGCTGCTGGATCAGTATTTCGCGGCGGCGCTCGGGATTGCCGCGCTGCTCGCGATCGGCACCGGGGCGCGCTATCTGCTGGTGACGCGGTTGGGCGAGCGCGTCGTCGCCGACATTCGCATGGCGGTATTCGACCGGGTGATCGGCATGAGCCCGGCCTTTTTCGAGCGTCTGATGACGGGCGAGGTGCTGAGCCGGATCACCACGGATACCACGCTCATCCTGTCGGTGATCGGATCGTCAATTTCGATTGCGCTGCGCAATCTGCTGCTGTTCGTCGGCGGCATGGCGCTGATGCTGCTGACCTCGGCCAAGCTGACCGGGCTGGTGCTGTTGATCGTGCCGCTGGTGATCGTGCCGATCCTGACGCTGGGGCGGCGGATGCGGGTGCTGAGCCGGGAAAATCAGGACTGGATCGCGGTCAGTTCCGGCGAGGCCTCGGAGGCGCTTTTGTCGGTCCAGACGGTGCAGGCCTTTACCCATGAGGGCGAAAGTCGCGCGAAGTTTGCCAAAGTGACCGAAAAGAGCCATGACGCCGCCCGTCGCCGGGTGAATACCCGCGCCTTGATGACGGTGATCGTGATCTTTCTGGTGTTCACGGGGATTGTCGGCGTGCTCTGGATCGGCGCGCGTGATGTCCGCTCTGGCACCATGAGCGCCGGAAGTCTGGTGCAGTTCCTGATCTATTCGGTAATGGTGGCAGGGGCGGTTGCGGCGCTGTCGGAGATCTGGGGCGAGTTGCAACGCGCCGCCGGGGCGACCGAGCGGCTGGTTGATCTGCTGCGGGCGGATGATCCGGTCAAGGATCCGGTGCGGCCCCTGCCGGTGCCGCGTCCGGTGCGGGGGGCGATCACCTTTGAGGCGGTGCGCTTTGCCTATCCGGCACGTCCCGAGACGCTGGCGCTGGAGGATTTCGATCTGGTGATCGCACCGGGCGAGACGGTGGCGCTGGTCGGTCCGTCGGGGGCGGGCAAGACCAGCGTCATTCAGCTGGTGCAGCGGTTCTATGATCCCGATGGCGGGCGAATCCTGCTCGATGGGGTGGCGCTCTGCGACATGGCGCGGCATGAGTTTCGCCGCGAGATGGCGCTGGTGCCGCAGGATCCGGTGATCTTTGCCGCCTCGGCGCGCGACAACATCCGGTTCGGACGTCTGGACGCGACGGAGGCCGAGATCGAGGCGGCAGCGCGGGCGGCGGCGGCGCATGACTTCATCTCTGCCTTGCCGCAGGGCTATGACAGCTATGTCGGTGAGCGCGGCGTGATGCTGTCGGGCGGGCAGAAGCAGCGCATTGCCATCGCCCGCGCCATCCTGCGCAATGCGCCGGTGCTGCTGTTGGATGAGGCGACCTCGGCGCTCGATGCCGAGAGCGAACGCGCGGTGCAGCAGGCGGTGGACGCCATGGCGCGCACGCGCACCACGATCATCGTGGCGCATCGTCTGGCCACGGTGAAAAAGGCGGACCGGATCGTCGTCATGGATCAGGGCCGGATCGTGGCGCAGGGCACGCATGACAGCCTTGTCGCCGAGAACGGGCTCTACGCGCGGCTGGCGCGGCTGCAATTCACCGATGGCGAGGCGGCCTGACGGGAATTCCCCTTTACCGGCCGATCGTATCGGGCAAGACTTGCCCGGCTGATCTGGACAAAGGAGTTTTCCCATGGGTCTGTTGAATTTCATGAAGAATGCCGGCAAGTCGCTGTTTGGCGGGGGTGACGAGGCTGCACCTGAAGCCGAGGCGCTCAAGAAGGAGATCGCCGATCTCGGGCTTGAGGCGGACGGGATCGAGATCGCGGTCGAGGGCGACACGGTGAAGCTGTCGGGCAAGGCCGTGAGCCAGGAGGTCAAGGAAAAGGTGATCCTTGCTGTCGGCAATGTCGCGGGTGTTGCGGCCGTGAATGATGCCACCGAAGGCAAGGCTCCGGTGCTGCACGAGGTCAAGAAGGGCGACACGCTCTGGGCGATTGCCGCCAAGACGCTGGGCAATGGCGCGCGCTATCCCGAGATCTTCGAGGCCAACAAGCCGATGCTGAGCCACCCGGACAAGATCTATCCCGGCCAGATGCTGCGCATCCCGCAAGATGGCTGACACCGGCGGGCGGCTGTGACAGGTGCGCGCGGCAGGCAATTTCGCTTGCCGCGCGCCGGCATTTTTGGAATACACGAGGCGGGGCAACCTGCAAAGGAGAGAGCGATGTCCGCGCGCATCTACAAACCGGCCCGCACCGCCACGCAGTCGGGTCTTGCCAAGACCAGAGACTGGGTGCTGGAGTTCGAATCGAATACCGCGCGCGAGATCGATCCGCTGATGGGCTGGACCTCGAACGAGGACACTCAGGCGCAGGTTCGGCTGCGGTTTTCCAGCAAGGAGGCGGCGCTCGACTATGCCCGCGATCAGGGGATTGAGGCCGTGGTGCAGGAGCCGCAAAAGCGCAAGCCCAACATCCGCCCGGCTGGCTATGGCGAGAATTTTGCCACCAGTCGCCGTCAGGTCTGGACCCACTGAGCGGCGCGCAGGCCCGTGACCCATGAGATGCAATCCGGCGGTCTGCGGATCCGGGTCGTGTTTGGCGATTCCGGCATGATCGGGCCGGGCAAGGCGGAGCTTCTGGAGCGGATCGCGCGCTGTGGCTCTATCGCTGCGGCGGGGCGCGAGATGGGCATGAGCTACAAACGCGCCTGGATGCTGATCGAGACGCTGAATGCGATGTTCCGCACCCCGGTGGTGGAGAGCACGCGCGGCGGGCCGGGTGGCGGCGGGGCGGTCGTGACCGAGACAGGACAACAGGTTCTTGATCTCTATCGTGCGCTCGAACGGCAGGCCGCAGAGGCCGGCTCGGTGCCACTAGCGGAGATGCGGGCGCTACTGCGGGATGTTTCCGAGAGAAAATAACGGTTGACGGGCGCGCTGTCTTTCAGCGATATGTTTTTTGGAACATATCAGGGGAAGTCAGCGATGCCGATGATCTTCAACCGCAGATCCGGCCTTGCCGCAGTGGCCGCACTAGTGGCTGCACTTGGCCTCGCGTTCGGTCCCGCGCTGGCTCAGGACGACCCGCCGGTGATCGCCGCCGCTGCGGATCTGAAATTCGCCGTGACCGAGATTGCCGCAGCGTTTGCGGCCGACACCGGCAAAAGGGTAGAGGTCTCGCTGGGCTCGACCGGTAACTTCACCACCCAGATCCGGCAGGGCGCACCGTTCCAGATGTTCATGGCGGCGGACGAGAAGTTCATCAAGCAACTGGCCGCCGAGGGCTTTGCCCGCGACGAGGGAACGCTTTACGCCGAAGGACGGATTGTCATCATGGTGCCGAAGGGCTCCAACCTGACGGCGGACGCGGGCATGGACGCTCTGGCCGCGATGATCGACGCGGGCACGCTTGGCAAATTCGCCATCGCCAATCCCGAACACGCCCCCTATGGCCTGCGCGCCGAAGAGGCGCTGCGGCATCGCGGGCTGTGGGACAAGATCCAGCCGCATCTGGTGTTGGGAGAGAACGTCAGCCAGACCGCACAATTTGCGTTGTCGGGCAATACCGAGGGTGGCGTCATCGCGCTGTCTCTCGCCAGCGCGCCCGAAGTCTCCGAGCAGGGCGACTATGCGCTGATCCCGCATGAGTGGCACAACCCATTGTTGCAGCGCATGGCACTCTTGAAGAACGCAGGCCCGGTGGCCGAGGAGTTCTATGCCTACATGCCGTCGCCCAAGGCGCGCGAGATCATGGTGAAATACGGCTTCGTCCTGCCCGAAGGAAACTGACGGCTTGGACTGGACCGCGCTCTTTCTCTCGCTGCGGCTGGCCGGGTGGACGGTGGTGTTCCTGTTGCCGCTGTCCATTCTGGCCGGGCGGTTTCTGGCCTGGCACCAGTTCCGCGCCAAGGGGCTGGTCGAAGCGCTGGTGATGCTGCCGCTGGTGCTGCCGCCGACGGTGTTCGGGTTCTACATGCTTCTGGCCTTCGGTCGCAATTCGCCAGTGGGCGATCTGTGGCAAAGCCTGTTCGGCCATCAGCTGGTCTTCACCTTCCAAGGCCTCTTGGTGGCCAGCGTCATCTTCAACCTGTCCTTCGCGATCCAGCCCGCGCAGCGCGGGTTCGAGGCGATCCCGGTCGAGGTGCGCGAGGCCGCAAGCTGTTGCGGCATGTCGCCGTGGCAGAGGCTCTGGAAGGTGGAACTGCCGCTGGCCTGGCCCGGTGTGCTGACAGCGATGGTGCTGACCTTTGCCCATACGCTGGGGGAATTCGGCATCGTGCTGATGGTGGGCGGGTCGATCCCCGGCGAGACACGGACCATCGCGATTGCCATCTATGACCGGGTTCAGGGCTTTGACATGCAGGGGGCAGGCGTCATGTCGGCTACGCTGGTGGCGATCAGTCTCATCACCATCACGCTGACCTACATGCTCTCGGCGCGGATCGGGCGGAGGTTGTCCTGATGGCGCTGGAGGTCATGGCGCGCGCGGCCTCGCCTATTCCGCTTGATGTGACATTCCGGGTGGAGCCGGGAGAGCTGTTGGCGCTGGTCGGGCATTCCGGGTCGGGCAAGACCACGCTCCTGCGCGCCATCGCGGGGCTGTGGCGGCCCGAGCGCGCGCGGGTGGCCGTGAACGGCACCGTCTGGCTGGATACCGAGGCCGGGGTCGATCTGCCCAGCCATCGCCGCCGGGTGGGCATCGTGTTCCAGACTTACGCGCTGTTCCCCCACATGACGGCCGTGCAGAACGTCATGGCGGCGATGGAAAGGCCCGACCGGACAGAGGCGGCGCGCCTCCTCGATCTGGTCAACCTGCACGATCTGGCGGACCGCAAGCCTGCACAGCTCTCGGGCGGGCAGCAGCAGCGGGTGGCGGTGGCGCGGGCGCTGGCGCGCAAACCGCAGGCCCTGCTGCTGGACGAGCCGTTTTCGGCGGTGGACCGCGCGACCCGTGAAAAGCTCTACGGCGAGATCATTGCGTTGCGCGCCTCTCTGGCCATGCCGGTGGTGCTTGTGACCCATGACATGAACGAGGCGCAGCTTCTGGCCGACCGCATGGTGGTGATCGAGAAGGGCCGGGTGGTCCGCGAAGGGACCACGGCCGAAGTCATGGGCGACCCCGACGCGCTGCGCGCCATGGGCATCCGCGAAGTGGCGGTGATGCTCCCCGCCATCGTGGTCGAACATCTGGCGGACGGGCTGACGCGCCTTGATGCCGCGACCGGACCGCTGTTCCTGCCCTCCGTCGAGGGTGCGCCGGGCACGCGGGTGCGGGTGCGGATCATGGCGCATGAGGTGATCCTGTCGCGCCTCAGGCCAGAGGGCCTGTCGGCGCAGAACATCCTGCCCGGACAGGTGGTGCGGATCGTGCCGGGGACGGGGCCGGCGATGATGGTGCATGTGCGGATCGGCGATGACGAGATTCTCTCGCGGATCACCCGCCGCGCGGCCGAGCAGATGGCGCTGGAACCGGGCGATGCGGTCTTTGCGATTCTCAAATCCATGTCGGTGGCGCGCCACCACATTGCCCCTGCGGTGCGGTCGTAATGGCGCGGCTCAGAGATGCGGCGCAAACTCTTCCAGCACGCTTGCATAGACCGCGCGTTTGAAGGGCACGATCTGGGCCACGAGATCCGTGGGCGGCAGCCAGCGCCATTCGGAGAACTCGGGGTGCTCGGTGGCGATGTTCACATCCTTGTCCTGGCCGAGAAAGCGCAGGAGCAGCCATTTCTGCTGCTGGCCCCGGTAGCGTCCTTTCCAGATGCGCGGCACGATGTCATGCGGCAGATCGTAGCTCAGCCAATCGGCAGCCTCGGCCGCGATCCGCACCTTGTCCGCCGTGATACCGGTTTCTTCCCAGAGTTCGCGCAGGGCGGCCGCCTGCGGGGTTTCGCCGGGCTCGATGCCACCCTGCGGCATCTGCCAGGCGGGGGCGTCATTGTCGAGCCGCTGGCCGACAAAGACATGCCCCGCCGGATTGGCGAGCATGACGCCGACGCAGCGGCGATAGGGCAGGCGGGAAATCTCTTCGGGGGTCATGGTGACGGGCATGGTGCGCCTCTGATGGGGGGTCGGATCAAAGAGTGCGGCGGCACGCGGCCAAGGTCAAGGCTGCGGCAGAGAGGAATTGACTTGCGCGTGCTTTGCATCACTCTGACACACGCGGTGTGCAGCGAAGAGGAGACGCAACCATGGCGGATAAGCCCATACTCTACGGATTTGACGGATCGACCTATGTGCGCACCGTGCGCATGGTTCTGGCCGACAAGGGAATTGCCTATGATCAGGTGCCGGTCAATGTGCTGGCTGGAGAGCCACGCCAGCCTGAACATCTGGCGCGTCATCCCTTCGGCAAGGTGCCGGTGCTCGATATTGACGGGCTCAGGATCCGCGAGACCGACGCGATCTGCCGCTATCTGGAGGATATCGCGCCGGAGCCGCCGCTGGTTCCGGCGACGCCACGGGGCCGCGCGCGGATGAACGAGGCAATCGGGCTGATCGACAGCTATGGCTATGGCGCGCTGGTGGGTGTGGCGGGCTATCACCTGTTTCCCGATTTCATCGGCGGCCAGAACGAGGCCGCGCGGCAGGCGGCGCTTGGCAATTCCGAAAAGCTCCTGAAGCTCTTGATGGAAAACAGGGACGGGGCGACATGGCTTGCCGGCGACACCCCCACGCTTGCGGATTATTTCCTCGGGCCGATCATGGCCTATGTGGCGATGACGCCGGATGCCGATCAGGTTCTGGCGGTGCCCGGTGTCCGGGACTGGTGGGAGGCGATGCAGGCGCACGCGACCTTCATGAGGACCGCGCCTGATCTCGGTTGAGTGCCGCTCAGACTTCGCGCGCGCCAACCATGCCCATGATGTCGTAGGTCTGGCGCAGGATGGGGGCGGCGAGGGCGCGGGCGCGCCGGGCCCCATCGGCGAGGATGCGGTCGATCTCGGCCACGTCCTGCATGAGGCGGGCCATCTCGGCAGAGATTGGCGCGAGTTTCTCGACCGCCAGATCGGCGAGCCGGGGCTTGAACGCGGAAAACGGCATCGCGCCGCACTCGCGCAGGACCTGATCGACGCTCTGATCGGTGAGGGCGGCGTAGATGTTGACGAGATTGCGCGCCTCGGGACGGTCTGCCAGTCCGACGATTTCGGAGGGCAGCGGCGCGGGATCGGTCTTGGCCTTGCGGATTTTCTTCGCGATGGTGTCGGCATCGTCGGTGAGGTTGATCCGGCTCATGTCGGAGGGATCGGATTTCGACATCTTGCTGGCGCCGTCGCGCAGGGACATGACGCGCGTCGCCGTGCCCTCGATCACCGGCTCGGGGACGGGAAAGAAGTCAACGCCGTAATCGTGGTTGAATTTCATCGCGATGTCGCGGGTAAGTTCGAGATGCTGCTTTTGATCCTCGCCCACCGGCACATGGGTGGCGTGATAGGTCAGAATGTCGGCAGCCATCAACGCGGGATAGGCAAAGAGGCCGAGCGAGGCGTTCTGGGCGTTCTTGCCGGCCTTGTCCTTGAATTGGGTCATGCGCTGCATCCAGCCCATGCGCGTCACGCAGTTGAACACCCAGGCCATCTGCGTGTGTTCGGCCACCTGAGACTGGTTGAACAGGATCGAGCGGGCCGGGTCGAGGCCGGACGCAATGAATCCGGCGGCCAGTTCGCGCGTCGCATGGCGCAGCGCGGCGGGGTCTTGCCAGACGGTCACGGCATGTAGATCGACCATGCAGTAGAGCGTCTCGAGCCCCTTGTCCTGAGCCTCGGCAAAGCGTTTGAGCGCGCCGAGGTAGTTGCCCAGATGCAGGTTGCCGGAGGGCTGGATGCCCGAAAAGACGCGCGGGGTGAAGGCCGCCTCGGTCATGGTTCAACTCCATGGTGGATTTCCGTGTCCGCCTCGCTTACCCATGCGCCAAAGCCCCGTCAAGGAGAGCCGCCATGGATGGTCACGAACGCCAGAGTCCCCTCAACCCGCTGCCGCCCTTCGCGGTGGCGCTTTTTCTGGTGATCCTCGGGGTCGAGGCGATGTTTTCGTTAGGCGCGCGCGGCCTTGTCGGCGGCCCCGAGGCGGTGGGCTGGCGCAGTGCGGCGATTCAGGATTACGGGTTCAACAGTGCGATCATGGCGTGGATGATCGAGAACCGGACCTTGCCCATCGAACATCTGCGCCGCTTTGTCAGCTATGCGTTTGTGCATGGCAGCTTTACCCATGCGCTGTTTGGCGGGGTTTTGCTCTTGGCGATGGCCAAATTCCTGTCGGCCGTGTTTCGCCATTGGGCGATTCTGGTGCTCTTTGTGGTCAGCACGGTGATGGGAGCGGTGATCTTTGGGCTGGTGATCAAGGATCAGCCCTGGCTCATCGGGACGTTTCCGGGGGTCTATGGCCTGATCGGGGGCTTTACCTATGTCATGTGGCTGCGTCTGGGGCAGCTTGGGACCAATCAGGCGCGGGCCTTTACCCTGATCGGGGTGCTGATGGGGCTGCAACTGGTCTTTGGGCTGTTGTTTGGCGGCAACGGCACGTGGGTGGCTGATGTGGCGGGATTTGCGACCGGGTTTCTGGCGTCTTTCGTGCTCAGCCCCGGTGGATTTGCAAAGCTGCGTGCGCGCATCCGGCACGACTAACGCCGCAATTGCCGACGGATTTCGCGCAGGCTGAAGGCCCCGATGAGTTGACCGATAAGGCCATAGGACAGCGCGCCCGCCGCGATCAGCACGAGCAGCGCGAGCCAGCGGCCCCCCGCCAGCAGGAAGAGCGGGCCAAGCAGCACGCCCGCGCCCCAGAGCACAGCGCCCATCAGCGCCGAGGCCAGCGCGATGCGCCAGAGCCGGCGGTGAAACTGTGCGTCAAAGCGGGCCACCTCGCCAAAACCGCGTGCCCCGCGCACCAGTTGCGCCACCATGATCCAGGCGGCGACAGTCGTGGCGATGGCCGCCGCGATCCAGCCGATCACAGCGGCGAGGCCCACCGCGAGCGCGGCATTGACCGCCATCGCCACAACGGCGTAGTGCAGCGGGCGGCGTGTGTCCTCGCGGGCGAAAAAGAGCGGTTGCAGGATCTTTTGCAGCACGAAGGCGGGCAGGCCGAGGCCATAGATCGCCACGGCCAGAGCGGTTGCGGCGCTGTCATCTGTCCCGAAGGCGCCGCGCTCGAACAGCACCGAGACGACAGGCAGCGGGATCACGACGAGCGCCACCGCGCAGGGAATGGTCAGCGCCAGCGCTACCTCTCCCGCGCGCGCGAGGGCGACGCGCGCACCGGTGTCATCCCCGGCCTTCAGACGCCGCGAGAGATCCGGCAAGAGCACGATGCCGACGGCAATGCCCACAACCCCAAGCGGAAGCTGATAGAGCCGGTCGGCGGAGTAGAGCCAGCTCACCGCCTTTTCGGTATGCGAGGCCACAAGTTGCCCGACCACGAGATTGACCTGCACGACCCCGCCCGCGAGTGCTGCGGGGATCGCGATGCGCACCAGTTGCGCCATTTCCGGTGTCCAGCGCGGCCGCACGATTGCGAGGCGCATGTTGGCGCGCCGCGTCGCCTGCCAGACAAGGGCGAGTTGTGCGAGGCCTGCGAAGGGGATGCACCAGACGAGGGCCTGCGCCACCGCGCCGCCGGTGAGGGCAGCAAAGGTCATGGCCATGATCAGCAGCACGTTGAGCAGGACCGGCGCCGCGGCGGCGGCAGCAAAGCGGCCCGCGGCATTGAGCATCCCCGAAAAGAGCGCGGCCAGCGAGATGAAGAAGATGTAGGGAAACACGATGCGCCCGAAATCGACGGTAAGGGCAAAGCGTTCGTCGCCCGAAAATCCCCCCGCCGTGGCCCAGACGAGGGCGGGCATGAACACCATCGACAGCCCGGTCAGGGCGAGCAGGATGAGGGCCAGCCCCGACAGCGCCTGCGCGGCGAAACCGAGCGGATCCTCGTTCGCCTCGAGGCGCTTGGAGAACATCGGCACGAAGGCCGCGTTGAACGCGCCCTCGGCAAAGAAGCGGCGGAACATGTTGGGCAGGCGGAAGGCCGCGACAAAGGCATCCATCAGCACGCCGGGGCCGAGATAGCTTGCGATCATCATGTCGCGGACAAAGCCGAGGATGCGGCTGAGCATGGTCCAGCCGCCAACCGTCAGGAGGCCCGAGAGGAGACGGATAGGTGTCATGCGGGGCCCTTCGCCGCGAGGATCTGCCGCAGGAGGAGTAGCGGATCGCGGCGCCGGGGGGAAGGGCCCGCCACTGCCCTGCGCCGCTGCCTGCGGCCTTGGGCTCTTGCTTCTTGCAAGCGGTCAGGGATCGGGCCTTGAACCTTGATGCCCGATGCGGGGCCGTCGGGTCGTGTTGTTCGGTATTCCAGACGCGGAGATGCCAGACCCTCTGGACCAGCCGCGCCGCGCCGGGTGAGCCGGGGTGTCGCCGGAGTGTCGCCGGGGTTGCGTCGTCATCCGTTGGCGAAACCGGTGGCCGTCAGCCACCCCGCCCTTGCCGTCCGAAGAGGATCGCGAGGGCCATCATCACCGTCGTGACCCCGACCATGATGGTCGATATTGCCGCAATCGTCGGATCAATCTGATCACGCAAGGCGTTGAACATGTTGCGCGTCAGGGTCGAATTGTCGCCGCCCGAGACAAACATCGCGATCACCACCTCGTCAAAGGATGTCAGAAACGCCAGAAGCGCGGAGGTGACAACAGCGAAGCGGATCTGTGGCAAGGTGATCGTGAGAAACGCCTTCCATCTTGGAGCACCAAGCGAGCGGGCGGCGTGCTCTTGCGTCATGTCATAGCTCTTCAACGCCGATCCCGTGACGATCACGACCAGCGGGATCGCAAGCAGGGTATGGGCGAGGACAAGCCCCATCATGGTGTAGAGGATTTGCAGCTTGACATAGGCATAAAAGGCTCCGATCGCGATCAGCACCACGGGCACCATCATCGGCGTGATCAGCAGGATGAAAGTCACCCGGATGAAGGGCACCTGCGAGGCATGAAGGCCATAGGCCGCCAGCACCCCGATCGGCGTCGCGACGAGCATCGTGAGAGCTGCGGCTTGCAGCGATGTCACCGTGGCCTTCATCCACTCGGGCGAGCCGAAGTAATTCTGATACCACCGGGTTGACCAGTCCTGCGGCGGAAATTCCAGATACTGACTGTCCGAAAAGGACATCGGGATCACGATCAGCGTGGGCGTGACCAGCAAAAGCATGACGATCACCGCAAAGACATAGAGCCAGAGGCGCTGTGCGTGGGTGATTTGCGTTTCAGACGCTGGCGCGCGCAACCATCCGATCATCTCAGTGTCCGCCTCCTGTCATCTGTTCCAGCCGCACGAAACGCGATGCAATCCAGAGCGCGCCCACGGTCAGCATCAGCAGCACGACCCCAAGCGCGCTGGCCGCCCCCCAATTCACGAAAAGCTCGATGTTCGAGACGATCTGCATCGACACGAGGATCACCTTGCCGCCGCCGAGCACGGCCGGTGTCACGAAAAAGCCGAGGCAGAGGATGAACACCATCAGCGCGCCGGCAAAGAGCCCCGGCGTGCTGAGTGGAAAGAACACCGTCCAGAAGGCGCGTGCCGGACTTGCCCCGAGATTGGACGCGGCTTTCATGTAGTCGCGGTCGATCGCGCGCATCGCGCCGTAAACCGGCAGGATCAGAAACGGCAGCATGATATGGACCATCCCGATCAGCGTGCCCGTGAGGTTATGCACCATCTTGATCGGCTCCTCCCACAGCCCGAGGCTGATGCCCCAGTCATTCACCAGCCCCTGACGCTGAAGCAGCACCAGCCAGGCATAGGTCCGCACCAGAAGCGAGGTCCAGAACGGCAGCAGCACAGTGATCAGGCACAGGTTGGCCCATTTCAGCGGAAGCTGGGACATGAAATAGGCCAGCGGATAACCGATCAGGATGCACAGGCCCGTCGTTATGAGACTGACCTCAAAGGTCGTCTGGAAGATGCGCGCATAGGATCTGCGCTTGATCATCCGCTCATAGTTTTCCAGCGAAAACGTGCCATCCGCACCAATGAAGCTGACATAGAAGAGCCAGCCCACCGGGATCACGAGGATCACCAGCACGATCAGCAGGGCGGGCGAGGCGAGGCCGAAGAGCCGCCAGCGCTCGATCCGGTCATCCCGGCGCAATCCGCTGGCGTTCAGGTCGGTGACGGTCATCTAGCGGTCCTCATCGGCGATCACCACCGTGTCTGCCGGCGTGATGCCGAGCGTCACAGTTGCGCCGGGCGCGGGCAGGCTGCGGAAGGTTTCGTCTCGAATCGCCCCACGCACCACCAGCTCGGAGCCATCGGCGAGCCGCGCATAGAGCAGGAAGCTCTCGCCCTGATAGACCAGTTCGCTGACGGTCGCGTGAAAGACATTGGCATCGCCCGTCTCGCCCTCCATCAGCCGGATGCGCTCGGGCCTGAGCATCAGGGTCAGTCTGGCGCTCTGCGGGGCGGGTCGTGTTGTCTTGAGCGTCACCCCGCCGGCAACCAGCCTGTCGCCCGCGCGGGACACCGGCAAGAAGGTGCTGTCGCCGATGAAATCGGCCACGAACTTGTTCGCTGGCTGCTCATAGAGTTCTTGGGGCGTCGCAAGTTGCATGATGCGCCCGTTGTTGACGACGGCGATCCGGTCCGACATGGTCAGCGCCTCGCGTTGATCATGGGTGACATAGACGGTCGTCATGCCAAGCTGTTCATGCAGGTGGCGCAGTTCGATCTGCATCCGGTCGCGCAGCTTCTTGTCGAGCGCCGACAAGGGCTCGTCCATCAAGAGGATGCGTGGCTCGAACACGATCGAGCGTGCCAGCGCCACCCGCTGTTTCTGCCCGCCCGACAACTGATCGACCCCGCGCGCACCGAAACCGGCGAGTTGCACGGTTTCCAACGCCCGTTCGACCCGTTCGGCCCGTTCAGCCCGCGAAACGCCGCGCAACTTCAGGGGATAGCCGACGTTGCCCGCCACGTTCATATGGGGAAAAAGGGCGTAGTTCTGAAAGGTCATGCCGACATCGCGCAGGTGCGGCGGCTTGCGGATGACTTCGTGCTCGCCGAATTTCAGGCTGCCCCGGTCCGGCCGCGTGAACCCCGCCAGCACCATCAGAAGCGTCGTCTTTCCCGAGCCTGACGGCCCGAGCAGTGTCAGGAACTCACCGCTCCTGACGTCGAGCGACACATCGTCGAGCGCGTGGATCTCACCATAGGTCTTGGTGATGTTGCGCAGCGTGATAGGCAGCGCTTCTGGCTTTCTGTCGCTCACGATCGCGTTCCTGACTCTGTCGCAGCGCGGGCGGTGATCGCCGCCCGCGGCTCATTTCTCGGGATCAGCCGCTCACTCGGTCAGCATGTCCTGATACATCTCGGCGGCGATGGTTTCCCACTTGGCATACCATTCGAGTGAGATCGGCAGTTGCTTGGCCGAATTTTCAGGCGAGGAGGGCAGGCCCGCGGCCACTTCCGCAGTGATTTCGCCGGTATCATAGGCGGCCTTGTTGGTCGGGCCATAGGTTATGTATTTCGGCAGATCGTCCTGATATTCCGCCTTGGAAATCTCGGCCAGAAACGCCATCGCCGTGTCCTTGTTGGGCGCACCCTTGGGAATGGCAAAGCAATCGTAGTCGAGCAGTCCCTGATTGAAGGTATAGGACACCTTGCCGCCATCCTTCTTGGCATTGTCGAAGCGGCCGTTCCAGCCGGTGGTCATGTCAACCTCGCCATCCTTCATCAGTTGCGCCTGCTGGGCCCCCGATGTCCAGAAAACGGCGATGTTCGGCTTGAGTTCACGGATCTTGTTGATCGCGCGCTCGATCCCCGCCTCCGAGTCGAGCACCGCATAGACATCTTCGGGGGCGACGCCATCGGCCATCAGGGCCGGTTCCAGCGCGCCGGATACCGTGCCGCGATAGGCACGGGTGCCGGGGAATTTTCCGGTATCGAAGAAATCCGCCCAGTTCTGCGGACCATTCTCGCCATAGGTATTGGTGTTCCACGCGGCCACAACCGAGAACACGTCGCCGCCGACGCAATAGTCGTCGTAAAGGCCGGTATGGAAATTCGACACGTCGATCACGTTATAATCGAGGGGTTCCAGAAGGCCCTCTGCGGCGGCGCGCGCGGCAGAGCCGGACCCGCTGACCACGATATCAAACGTCACCTGGCCGGAACTGACCTGCAAGCGCACGTCGGCCATGCCGCCATAGGTTTCCTGTTTGACCTTGACGCCGGTATTCGCCTCGGCCGGCTCGAACAGCGCCTTGGATTGCGCCTCCTGATAGGAGCCGCCCCAGGACGCGATCGTCACGGCCTTGTCGTGCGCCAGTGCGGTGGTGGCCAAGAGGGCCGCCGCCACGGTCAATGTGATCGTTTTCCTCATGTCTCATCTCCTCTGTTTTCTGGTCAGTGCGACTGACCTCGTTTCGCCTTGGATCTTGCCGGACGGATCGGCGATGAGCCCGCCCGAAAGGGGTTATCCGGCGGCGCGCTCATATTGCTTGCGGTCGCGCCAGCGATAATAGGCAACCATCGGCGGCAGGAACCACGGATTGCCGGAATAGAGCGGACGTGTGGGGAAAGGCAGGTCGTCAAACGCGGTCTTGCCCGCTTTCAGGCCCAGCACCTTCTGGCCGATGCGCATCCCGAGATAGGACGCCATCGACACTCCAGATCCGCAATAGCCCATGGCAAAATGCACGCCGTCATGCGTGCCGGTATGCGCCAGTTCATCGAAGGTATAGGCCACCATCCCCATCCAGGAATGGGAAATGCGATAGGCGCGCAATTCGGGGTAGATGCGGCACATGTCCTCATAGAGGCGCGGACCGCTGATTTCCGGGTTGGTCTCGTTGGCCGAGACGCGCCCGCCAAACAGGATGCGGGTCCGGTCGGGCGAGGGGCGATAGTAATAGACCACCTTGCGCGTGTCTGAGGCGATCCTGTCCTTTGGCGAAAGCTGGTCCATCAGATCTTGCGGCAAGGCTTGGGTGGCGATGATGTAGCTTCCGATCGGAATGACCCGTCGGTGCAGCCAGGGAGTAACGCCGGTGGTATAGCCATTCGTTGCGACGATCACCTGGCCTGCGCGCACCATGCCGCGCTGTGTTTCCACCTCAAAGCCGGTGGGCCGCCGGGTGATCGCGGACACGGCGCACTGTCCCCGCACCATGGCACCCGCGCCGAGCGTGCAGGAGAGCAACCCGCGGTGATACCGCGCCGGATCGACGGCGGCGTGGTTGGGAAAAACGACGCCGCCGTGATACAGGTCGCTGCCCAGTTCGGCCCGCTGATCGGCCCGCGCCACGGGGTGGGCGGCAATCCCTTCGACGCGCATCAGCCTTTCGGCATCGCGCGCAAGATCCTCATAGGCCTGCGGGGTATGGGCCGCGTGAAACCGGCCAACACGCCGGAACTCGCAGGCGATCGCGTTCTCCGCGATGCGGATTTCGATCCATTGCAGCGCCGTCTCGCCCTCCTTGCGGATCGCCCGGGCGCGCTCTGGCCCATATTTTGCGGTGAGTTTCTCGAGCGAGGGTTTGACGGAGGTGCTGATCTGTCCGCCATTCCGGGTGCTGCATCCCTGACCGGGGTCGCCCGCGTCCAAAACCAGAGTGGATCTGCCCGCCCGCGCGCATTCGAGCGCCGCATTGAGGCCGGTATAGCCCGATCCGACAATTATCACATCGGCCTCTTTTGGCAGATCACCCCCGGTTCGGGGGGCCGGACCGAGACCGTCGAGCCAATAGGAGGCTGGTGACCACCCGGCTTGCCAGATCGATTGCTCTTTGCGTGTCGTTGTCATCCAGCGCCGCTCTTATCAAACGATGCGACAGGGGCGTCGTGCGTCACCTGTCAGAGCCATGATCCTAGCAAAGGTGTTGAATCAATCAATTTGGTATAGAGAATACTTCCATTCGATTTATTTATACGAAAGGATTGTCAGATGCGCCTCAAACTCCGGCAGCTTGAAGTCTTCAATGCGCTGATCGAGGCCGGCTCTGTCTCGCGTGCGGCCCAGCGTCTGAACCTGTCGCAACCGGCGGTCAGCATCGCACTGGCGCATATGGAGGAGGATCTCGGCTATCGTCTCTTTCACCGGGATCGGGGCTTTTTCGCGCCGACCAGCGAGGCAAGCCTTCTGCATGACGAGGTGCGCCGGGGGCTTGACGCGATGGCGCGGATCGAACAGCGCTCTGACGAGATCCGCACCGGCAAGACCGGCGGCATCGTCATCGGCACCAATGGTGCGATGTCGATGAATTTTCTGCCGGAGATGATTGCCTGGTTTCAGCGCGACAGTCCCGGCACATTTGTCGAGTTGCGGGTGCACAGTTCGCGGCAGGTGGCCGCATGGGTCAGCAGCCGTCAGGTCGATATCGGCTTCATTGACGCGCCGGTGCCGGTGGCCGGGCTTCGGGCGGAGCAGTATGACATGGAGTGCGTCTGCATCATGCGCGAGGATGATCCGCTCGCGACGGAGCCGGTGATCACCGCGCGCCACCTGTCGCAAAGGTCGCTGATCGTGACCACGGGCGATCATGCCGTGGACCGTCAGTTGTCCAAGATCATGGCGCAAGCCGATGCGCAGCTCACGCCGGGGGCGTCGGCCTATTTCTATGCCATCGCGCGGCGGCTTGTGGCCTCTTCGGGCAGCCTCGCGATCGTGGATCCGATCAACGGCAAGGCGGTCCTGAACGACGGGGTAATCTGGCGGCCGTTCAAGCCGGTGATCCGGCATGGACTTGTCGTGATCACGTCACGCGACCAGCCTCTCGGGTTGGCCGGCAGCCGCATGTTGAACCAGATCCGTGAGACCCTTGCGGTGCTGAGCGCGCCCTGAGCAGCGGCGCAGGAGGCGGCGCGGCGCGCGGATATGCAATCCCGAAGTTGCCGCAGTTGAGGCCCGCCTCATCAAAGAGCAGGCGACCGTGACAACACGGCCACCTGCCAAAATGGTACGTACTGAAAACCGGACACTCTTGAATGACTTGCACCACTTGTTGTGTCAGGCCTGAAGCTGTCAACCTTTAGTGCGGTAGGCCTTCCACGTCTCCAGTATCGCCTGTGTTTGTGTCAGAATTTTGTGCGGCGATGGGTCTAGTTTTGACTTATCATGGCGTGGGCACGGCAAGGGTTGCAGTATGAGGCGCGTGAATCGCGCAAGGGTTGCAGCATGTGCTGATGCCATGGATGTCGAGGCAGGAACAAGGGAAAGCGGGATGGAGATGAATCTGGGAGTGCGGTCGGAGATTCGCGCGTTGCTCGATCGCGTGACGGCGATGGTGCGCGATGAGATCATGCCGCTCGAGGCCGAATTTCACGCCGAAGTGGAAACCGGGGATCGCTGGGCCTACACGCCGCGACAGGCAGCGATCCTTGAAGGGCTGAAGGCGAAGGCCAAGGCGGCGGGGTTGTGGAACTTCTGGCTCACCGACAGCGCACGCGGCTTTGGCCTCTCGACGGTGGAGTATGCCTATTTCGCCGAAGTCATGGGCCGCACGCCGATGGCGGCGGAAGTGTTCAACTGCAACGCGCCCGATACCGGCAACATGGAGGTGTTCGAGCGCTACGGCACACCGGCGATGAAAGAGCGCTGGCTCGCGCCTCTGCTGTCGGGCGAGATCCGCAGCGCCTACCTGATGACCGAGCCGGACGTGGCCAGCTCTGACGCCACCAACATTGCGATGTCCTGTGAGGGTTCTGGCGATCAGTATGTGCTGAACGGTGAAAAATGGTGGGCCACTGGCGCGGGTGATCCACGCTGCCAAGTCTATATCGTGATGGTTCGGACGGGGGGCGGTGATCTGCCCAAGCATCAGCGCCATTCGATGATCGTGGTTCCTGCCGATACGCCCGGCATCACAAAACTGCGCCCGATGCAGGTTTACGGTCAGGACGACGCGCCGCATGGGCACCTGCATTTCCGCTTTTGCGATGTGCGGGTGCCGATTGAGAATGTGCTCCTCGGGGAGGGACGCGGCTTTGAGATTGCGCAGGGGCGGCTTGGGCCGGGGCGGATTCACCACTGTATGCGCGCGATCGGGCAGGCGGAGGTGGCGCTTGAGATGATGTGCCGGCGGTCGCTGTCGCGTGAGGCGTTTGGCAAGAAGCTGGCGCAGCTTGGCGCGAATTACGACATCATCGCCGAATGCCGGATGGAGATCGAGCAGGCGCGCCTGCTTTGCCTCAAGGCGGCGTGGATGATGGATCAGGGGGATGCCCGCGCGGCCGCGCCATGGATCAGCCAGATCAAGGTCGTGGCCCCTCGCATGGCGCTCCGGGTCATTGATGAGGCGGTGCAGATGTTCGGCGCGCAGGGGATCAGCCAGGATCTGCCGCTGGCTGCGATGTGGACGCATGTGCGCACCCTGCGGCTGGCGGACGGGCCCGATGCGGTGCATCGCCGGCAGGTCGCGCGGGCCGAGTTGCGGACCTATACGCAAGAGAGGTTGTGACGCGGCGCGGGTTCACGCGATGGTGATCGCGATGTGGTTTCAATGTTGCCTCTCGCTGTTTAGCTGAGAGGGAGCACAAGCAAAGGAGCGCTTCCATGACTGCTGAATTTCGCGTTGAGACATCCCCGGTCAGTGACGACAAGGCTCAGGGCAAGGCCAAGGAATTGCTGGACGGTGCCCGCGCCAAACTGGGTTTCGTGCCCAACATGTATCGCGGGATGGCGGTGAATCCGGGCCTGTTGTCGACCTATCTGCATGGCTACGCGCTGTTTCGCGAGTCGGGTAACTTTACCCCGCCCGAGCAGGAGGTGGTGTTCCTGACCGTATCCTTGGCGAATGGTTGTGATTACTGCACGGCCGCCCATTCGATGCTGGCCGTGAAGGTGTCCAAGCTCTCGGAGGCGAACACGCAGGCGTTGCGTGACGGCAAGCCCTTGGCGGATGCAAGGCTGGAGGCGTTGCGCCGGTTCACCCATCACATGTGGGAGACCCGCGGTCTGCCGACAAAGGCTGAGGCAAAGGCGTTCAAGGCCGCAGGGTTTGGCGATCTGCATGTGCTTGAAATCATTCTGGCGCTCGCCGTCAAGACGATCAGCAACTACGCCAATCACGTCAATCACACGGAGCTTGATGCTGCGTTTGCGCCCTTTGCCGTGGGCAAGACCGTCGAACCCGTCTGACCCTTGGATCAGGTTTTGCGCTCCTCCTCGACGGGGGCGCAAAACACCTCGCAAATCGCTTCGAGCACCTTGCGGGTGCGATCATCCGCCAGAGTGTAATAGATCGACTTGCCGACGCGGCGGCTCGATACCAGACCTTCGAGGCGCAGGCGGGACAATTGTTGCGACACGGTTGCCTGACGGGCCGACAAGAGGGTCTCCAACGTGCCGACCGATTTTTCTCCCGACACCAGATGGCACAGAATCATCAACCTGCCCTCGTGGCCGATGGTCTTGAGGAAACTCGCGGCATCGGCGACATTCTCTGAAATCCGCTCCAATTCAATGCGATCGTTCAACACAGTCAAATTGGCCCGCGGCATTCTCATCATCCCTAGTTTTGGCCACTATCTAAGGAGTTTCCTGAGAAAATGCAAAAGCTAGATTGGCAGGGGGCGCATAAGGGTTGGTTCTTGGCAGGCACGCCGCCGCGGTGTGGTCGAGATACCACAAATTCGCGCGATGCCCTTGCAGCCCTTTGGGCGCAACACTAAGACTCATTTAGGAACTGGCCGGATACGGTCAGCATGATAGCCAAAGCCGGATCGGTAGAGATGCGGCGTATTTGCAGGCGGGCGACGATGAAAGACCCTATGGACATCTATATGAATACCCTCGTGCCGATGGTCGTTGAACAGACCAGCCGGGGCGAGCGGGCCTATGACATTTTCTCGCGCCTGCTCAAGGAACGTATCATCTTCCTGAGTGGTCCCGTGCATGACGGCATGTCAAGCCTGATCGTGGCGCAGCTTCTTCATCTCGAGGCGGAAAACCCGTCGAAGGAAATCAGCATGTATATCAACAGTCCCGGTGGTGTCGTGACCTCGGGTCTGTCGATCTATGACACGATGCAATACATCAGGCCCAAGGTCAGCACGCTGGTCGTGGGGCAGGCGGCGAGCATGGGCTCTCTGCTGCTGACCGCCGGAGCGGACGGGATGCGGTTTTCCCTGCCCAACAGCCGGATCATGGTGCATCAGCCCTCGGGCGGGTATCAGGGGCAGGCGACGGACATCATGATCCATGCCCGCGAGACGCAAAAGCTCAAGGATCGTCTCAACGAGATTTATGTCAAGCACACCGGTCAAACCCTCAAAAAGGTCGAGGATGCGCTGGAGCGGGACAATTTCCTGTCCCCCGAAGAGGCAAAGGCCTGGGGGCTGATCGACGAGATCGTCGAGAACCGCAGCAAGGGCGACGAGGAGGTGAAATAGAGGATGGTCGGGCTTGCACCGGCGTCGGCATTTTCGGATTGTGGTGCTTTTCTGCCTGACTTAGACTGGCGAGAACGAAGGTTCAGAGCAACGGCCCGGGTGTAACCGCACCTGACGTGGCAGCGTAGAGGCTGAAAGGTACGAGATGGCAAACAACTCAGGCAGTGACAGCAAGAACACGCTTTATTGCAGTTTCTGCGGCAAGAGCCAGCACGAAGTGCGCAAGCTGATTGCCGGGCCGACGGTGTTCATCTGTGATGAATGCGTCGAGTTGTGCATGGACATCATCCGCGAGGAAACCAAGAGCGCGGGGCTCAAATCGAGCGAAGGTGTGCCGGCGCCGCGCGACATTTGCAAGGTGCTCGACGACTATGTGATCGGACAGGCGCGGGCCAAGCGGGTGCTGTCGGTCGCGGTGCATAACCACTACAAACGGCTCAACAATTCCGGCAAGAGCGATATCGAGCTGTCGAAGTCCAACATTCTGCTGATCGGCCCGACCGGATGTGGCAAGACGCTGCTGGCGCAGACGCTGGCGCGCATTCTCGATGTGCCCTTCACGATGGCCGATGCCACCACCCTGACCGAGGCGGGCTATGTGGGCGAGGATGTCGAGAACATCATTCTCAAGCTCTTGCAATCGAGCGAATACAATGTCGAGCGGGCGCAGCGCGGCATCGTCTATATCGACGAGGTGGACAAGATTACCCGCAAGTCGGAAAACCCGTCGATCACCCGTGATGTGTCGGGCGAGGGGGTGCAGCAGGCGTTGCTGAAGCTGATGGAGGGCACCGTCGCCGCAGTCCCGCCGCAGGGCGGGCGCAAGCACCCGCAGCAGGAGTTCTTGCAGGTTGACACGACCAATATCCTGTTCATCTGTGGCGGCGCATTTGCCGGGCTCGACCGGATCATCGCGCAGCGCGGCAAGGGCAGCGCGATGGGCTTTGGTGCCGATGTGCGCGACAATGATGCGCGGGGCGTGGGCGAGATCTTCAGGGATCTGGAGCCCGAGGATCTTTTGAAATTTGGTCTCATTCCGGAGTTCGTTGGCCGTCTGCCGGTGATCGCCACGCTTGAGGATCTCGACGAGGAGGCGCTTGTCACCATTCTGACACAGCCGAAGAACGCCCTCGTCAAACAGTATCAACGCCTCTTTGAACTGGAAGGGTCGCGGCTGACCTTTACCGATGATGCACTGGTTGCGATTGCCAAACGCGCCATCCTGCGCAAGACCGGGGCGCGCGGGTTGCGCTCGATCCTTGAGGATATCCTGCTCGATACGATGTTCGAGCTGCCCAGCATGGCGAATGTCGAAGAGGTTGTGGTGAATGTCGAAGCGGTAAACTCTGATGCCGCTCCGCTCGTCATCTATGCCGAGCCCAAGGGCAAGAAGGGCAGCGTCAGCGTAGGATAAGAGCGTCACGTCGGCGCATGTGATCGCGGCCTTTCGTGCCTGCATCCGGTGCAAGGCCCGGACCCGCAGATTTGGGACTGGCTGCACGACGCCACGCGGCAATGGGACGCTGGACCTTTGCGACCGGATCAGCCATAGCATGAGGAAGGCAACGCGGAGGGTCGGATGGGCATTTTGACAACGCTTTTGAGGTCAGTCACCTGGTGGAACGGGCAGACGCTGAACACCCAGTTCTATACATGGCGCAAGGGTGTCAAGGTTGGTGAGGATGCGCAGGGCAACGTCTTTTACCGTAACCGTGACGACAGCCGCCGCTGGGTCATTTTCAATGGCGAGTCCGAGGCGACCCGGGTCGATCCCGACTGGCATGGCTGGCTGCATCACACCTATCGCGAGGTGCCGACCGAAAGGCCGTTGCCGCACAAATCCTGGCAGAAGCCGCATCAGGAAAACCTGACGGGCACAGCGCTCGCCTATGCACCCGCCGGATCGATCCGACGCGCCGCGCCGACAGAGCGACGTGACTATGAGGCGTGGTCGCCGGAATAGGGGCAAGGGCATGTCTGAGAGCAAAACCGAAATACTGGTCGGCGGCGTTGTGCTTGCCTTGGCCGCAGGCTTTCTTGTTTATGCCGGCAAGACCACCGGCATGACGCGGGCGGGTGGAGAATACGCGCTGAGCGCCAGCTTTCGAAGTGCCGATGGCATCAGCGTCGGCACCGACGTGCGCCTTGCGGGCGTCAAGGTGGGACGGGTGATGGAGATCAAGCTAGATCCTGAAACTTACCGCGCCAGCGCGCTATTCACTGTTCAGGACGCGATCAAGGTGCCTGATGACAGCGCAATCGCGATCTCGTCCGAGGGTTTGCTTGGGGGTAACTTTGTCGAGATCTTGCCGGGTGGCTCGCCATTTTACGTCGAGCCGGGTGATGAGATCGAGTTCACCCAAGGATCGGTCAGCCTGGTGTCGTTGCTGATGAAGTTCGTCTCAGGCGGAGAGGACGCAACCGCCCAATGAGATGGCTGTTTGTCGGTCTCGCGCTATGCCTCGTCAGCCCCGTTGCGGCTGCGCAGGACGCCGCAGTCGTCGGCGTCGGGGCCGTGCTGCGCGGTCTCGACAAGATCAACGGCGAAGTGCGGGATCTTGATCTGGTCAATGGCGAGGAGGCGGATTTTGGCAGTCTCGTCGTCAAGTTGACCCAATGCCGCTATCCCGACGGCGACCCTGCCAGCGATGCCTATGCCTTCCTGACGATCCGCGGTCGGGCCAGCAATCGCGATCTTTTTGCCGGCTGGATGCTGGCCTCGTCGCCCGCGCTCAATGCGCTCGAGCATCCGCGCTATGACGTTTGGGTCTTGCGCTGCAAGATCTGACGGGGATCGCTTTCCAGCGGCAGCGCGGTGATGTCAGCCTCGATCGCCAGCGCCTCCTGCAAGAGCATACGATAGTGCAGGCGCGGGATCTCTACCGCGCCGAGGCGGGCGAGATGTGGCGTTAGAAACTGGGTGTCAAAGAGCACGAAACCGCAGCGTTTCAGGTGATCGGTCAGATGCGCGAGGGCCAGTTTCGAGCCGTCAGTCTCGGTTGAGAACATGCTCTCGCCACAGAACGCGGCCCCCAGTGTCACCCCGTAAACCCCGCCCGCGAGATGTCCCTCGCGCCAGATTTCAAGGGAATGGGCGTGTCCCAGCCGGTGCAGGCCGACATAGGCACGGTGAATGCGGCCACTGATCCAGGTCACGGGGCGGTCGGCGCAACCGGCAAGAACCGCCTCGAAGGCGCGGTTGAGGGTTGCGGTATAGCCACCAAGGCGCATCCGACGCGCCAGCGAGCGGGAGATGTGAAAGTCGCCGATCGGCAGGACGCCGCGCACATGCGGATCGACCCAGAACACCTCCGTGTCATCTTGATGCTCGGCCATCGGAAAGACCCCTGCCGCATAGGCCTCCAGCAACAGTTCGGGGGTTAGGGCTGGGGTCATGGTGCCGGGGTCAGTCCCGAAGATTGGTTTCTAACCAGTGTTCAAGCCAGTGGATATTGTAGCTGCCCTTCTGGATGTCCTCTTCCTGCAAGAGGGCATGAAAGAGGGGCAATGTGGTATCCACGCCATCAACGATCAACTCGCCAAGCGCGCGCGACAGGCGGGTCAGCGCACTTTGCCGGTCCCGGCCATGCACGATCAGCTTGGCAATCAGGCTGTCGTAATAGGGCGGGATCCGGTAGCCGTCATAGAGCGCGGAATCCATCCGCACGCCCAGACCGCCAGGGGCATGAAACTGGGTGATGCGGCCCGGTCGCGGCGCGAAATCGGGCAGTTTCTCGGCGTTGATGCGGACCTCAATGGCGTGGCCGTTGATCACGAGATCCTCTTGGGTAAAGGACATCGGATGGCCTTCGGCCACGCGGATCTGTTCCTGCACGAGGTCCACGCCAAAGATCGCCTCGGTCACCGGATGTTCGACCTGCAACCGCGTGTTCATCTCGATGAAGAAGAAATCGCCCTTTTCGTAAAGAAATTCGATCGTTCCGGCACCGCGATACTTGATCCGTGCCACCGCATCGGCGCAGGTTGTCCCGATGCGGTTACGTTCCTCGGACGTGATGCCGGGGCCGGGGGCCTCTTCCATCACCTTCTGGTGACGCCGTTGCAACGAACAGTCCCGCTCGCCCAGATGCACCGCGCGGCCCTTGCCGTCGCCAAAGACCTGAATTTCGATATGGCGCGGGGTGGTGAGGTATTTCTCGATATAGACCTCGTCATTGCCAAAGGCGGCCTTGGCCTCGGAGCGTGCGGTCAGGAACGCCTTTTCCAGATCGTCTGCGTTCTGCGCCACTTTCATGCCGCGCCCGCCGCCCCCCGCCGTGGCCTTGACAATCACTGGAAAGCCGATCTCTGCGCAGAGCGCCTGCGCCTCCCGGAGCGTGGCGATGCCGCCCTCGGAGCCGGGCACACAGGGCACGCCCAAAGCCTTCATCGTGTCCTTGGCGGTGATCTTGTCGCCCATGATGCGGATATGTTCCGCCGAGGGGCCGATGAAGGTCAGGCCGTGATCCTCGACGATCTGCACGAAATTGGCGTTTTCGCTGAGAAAGCCGTAACCGGGATGGATTGCCTGCGCGCCCGTCACCTCGCAGGCGGCGATGATCGAGGGGATCGACAGATAGCTCTCGGAGGACGCGGGCGGGCCGATACAGACCGATTCGTCGGCCATCCGCACATGCATGGCGTCGGCGTCGGCGGTGGAATGCACGGCGACCGTGCGGATGCCCATTTCCCGCGCGGCGCGAATGACACGCAGGGCGATTTCGCCTCGGTTGGCCACGAGGATTTTTTCGAACATGGTCTGGACCTATTCGATGATCATCAGGGGCGAGCCATATTCGACCGCGGCACCATCCTCGATCAGGATGCGTTTGACGGTGCCTGCGCGGGGCGCCGGAATATGGTTCATGGTCTTCATCGCCTCGATGATCAGCAATGTGTCGCCCTCGATGACCTGCGTGCCGACGCTGACAAAGGGGGGCGCGCCCGGCTCTGCCTGCATATAGACGGTGCCGACCATGGGCGAGGTCACGGCGCCGGGATGGCTGGCGGGATCCTCGGACGCGGGGGCTGCTGCGGCGGCGGAGGGGGCGGGAGTCTGGACCGCGGTCTGCACCGGGGCATGGGCCTGGGCAGTGGCCGGGGCGTAATGGGTGGTGATGGTTTCGCCGCGGCGACTGACGCGCACGTTGAGTGTGTCATCCTGCCCGTATTCGCGCTTGACCGAAAGCTCTGTCAGGTCGTTCTCGTTCAACAGCTCCGCCAGCGCCTTGATAAAGGCCACATCCGATTCGTGGGATTTGTTCGACATAGGATTCCTCGAGCGACGCGATGACGCCCGGCAGAGGGCTCATGGCATTTGTTTTGGCTGCTTATAGGGCAACGTCGTGTCTGAGAAAAGCGGCCATTGCCCGGATCGGCTGGGACGGACAGGCAAATCTGCGAGAGCAGGCTATCGACGGACGCCTATGCTTGTTGGCTGGTCTCATTCAGAAGGCGATCCGCTTTCTTGCGCACCAGAACCGTGCGCAGGTCATGCATGGCAAGCAAGAGCGCGTCTGTGACCTGATCGAGCTGTTCGTCGGTGGCGCGCGACTGAATCCAGTGGGTTGTGGTATTCAGGTAATCGATCGCGCGCAGGATGTCGTCGATATCGCGATGCTCGATCAGTTTGAGGCGTTCGTCCATCCAGGCCGTGATCGCGGCGATGTCCGCCTCGGTCAGTTCACGCTCGCCATGCGGTTTGATCTCGGACTTGCGGATGTTCACCGCGGCGATCTGTTCCATGTCGATGCGCCGCTGGCGGTTCTCGGTATCGACCCGGAACACGATCGCGCCGTTCTCGCGCACTCTGAAATAATAGTCCGGCAGATCGCCCGCCATGTGCTCTCCTTATCGTAGTGCCGCACAGAACCGCTGGATTCGGGTGCAGGCCTCCTTCAGCGCCGCGTCAGAGGTAGCGTAGCTGATCCGGAAGTTCGGGGATAGTCCGAAGGCCGCACCAAAGACTACGGCAACGCCAGTTTCATCCAGCAGCGCGGTGGCAAAGCTCTCGTCGTTGTCGATCACCTTGCCGCCCGCGCTGGTCTTGCCGATCAGTCCGGCAATCGAGGGATAGACGTAAAAGGCGCCGTTGGGAGTGGGGCAGGCGATGCCGGGGATTTCGTTCAGCATCGCCACGACCAGATCGCGGCGACGTTTGAATACGGCGTTATTCGCGGCAATGAAATCATGCGGACCGTTCAGGGCCTCGACGGCAGCCCATTGGCTGATGGTGCAGGGGTTCGAGGTGGATTGCGACTGGATCTTGCGCATCGCGGCGATGAGATCCTGCGGCCCTGCGGCATAGCCGATCCGCCAGCCAGTCATGCAATAGGCCTTGGAGACGCCATTGCAGGTCAGCGTGCGATCATAGAGCGCGGGCTCCACCTGCGCCGGCGTGCAGAACTCGAAGCCGTCATAGGCGAGATGCTCATACATGTCATCGGTCATGATCCAGACATGGGGATGACGCATCAGGACATCCGTCAGCCCCTTCAACTCGTCCCAGCTATAGCCTGCGCCGGTCGGATTGCTGGGCGAATTGAAGATGAACCACCGGGTTTTTGGTGTAATTGCGGCCTCGAGCGCCTCGGGGGTCAGCTTGAACCCGGTCTTGATGCCAGCAGGAGCAATCACCGGCTCGCCGCCTGCCAGAAGCACCATGTCGGGGTAGCTCACCCAATAGGGGGCGGGGATCACCACTTCGTCGCCGGGATTGAGTGTGGCCATCAGCGCATTATAGAGGATCTGCTTGCCGCCCGAGGCGACACTGACTTGGGCGGGGGTATAATCCAGACCGTTGTCGCGCTTGAACTTGGCACAGATTGCCAGCTTCAATTCGGCGATGCCATCGACGGCGGTGTATCTGGTCTTGCCCTCGTTGATCGCCCGGATGCCCGCCGCACGGATATGCTCGGGCGTATCGAAATCCGGCTCTCCGGCGCCAAGGCCGATCACGTCGCGCCCGGCGGCCTTCAACTCCTGCGCCTTGGTGGTGACGGCGATGGTGGGGGAGGGTTTGACGCGCGAGAGTGTCGCGGAAAGGCGGGACATGGACGGCTCCGGTTTGAACTTGCCTGAGAAATCTCTTAGGCTGTGCCCAGACGCTGATCAAGCACGATAACCGGAAAGGGAGAGGATGACCTCAGACATGACAGAGGGCTGGTTTGACCCGGAGATAACGACCTTTGGCGACCGTGTGGCGGGCGCGCGGGAACGCGCCGGCATGAGTCAGGAGGAAATGGCGCGGCGTCTTGGCGTCAAGCTCAAGACCATCAAGGCCTGGGAAAACGATCAGGCCGAGCCACGCGCCAACAAGCTCTCGATGATGGCGGGGCTTTTGAGTGTGTCGCTGCTCTGGCTCCTGTCTGGGGAGGGCGAAGGGCCGGATGCGCCTGGCACGGTAGAACTTTCGCCCGATGTCACCGACATGCTGACCGAGATCCGCGATATCCGTGCCCAGCTTGCGCTCTCGACCGACCGGCTGGGGCGGCTGGAAAGGATCCTCCGGGCCAGATTGCAGGAGCACGCCAGTGAGTGAAACCCATGACCACCGACTCAAGCGTCTCGCGATGCGCGCCATGCGCCGGGGCATCAAGGAAATGGACATCATTCTCAGCCGCTATGCCACGGCGCGTCTGCCGGGCATGACCAGCGTGGAACTTGACAGTTTCGACGCATTGCTGTGGGAGAATGATCACGATCTCTATCAGTGGGTCACGGGTCAGATGCCCCCCCCCGAGCGCTATGCCGGGCTGATCCTCGAGATCTCCGAGCATGTCGGATGTCGGAACTAGATCATATTTTAGGCAGTCTTGTGACGGTTTAACCGATTGTTGGGCATTTTCGAGCAGGGTTTCTTGCACGCAGTTGAGCAAGGGACGCGATGATGAGTTTTCATAACCCGCCGAACGCCGCCAGGGATCATTCGGGCTTTATCACTGGCTATCTTGATGCGCTCTCGCTGGTCGAGCGGCTGCACCGGCTGCTTCTGGATGTCATCAAGGACGAATTCGAGCGGGTCGGTGTGCTTGAAATCAATGCGGTGCAGGCGCTGTTGCTGTTCAATATCGGCGATCACGAGGTCACTGCCGGAGAGTTGAAGACACGCGGTTACTATCAGGGCAGCAATGTCAGCTACAATCTGAGAAAACTGGTGGATATGGGCTATATGCACCATCAGCGATGCGAGGTGGACCGCCGCTCGGTCAGGGTGCGTCTGACTGAAAAGGGTCGCCACATCCGCAAAGTGGTCTCAACGCTCTTTGAGCGCCATGCCGAGGGCCTTGAGGCGCGCGGCGTGCTGGGTCCGGACGGGGTCGATCAGATCACCACCGCGCTGCGCCGGGTTGAACGCTACTGGACTGACCAGATTCGCTATATTTACTGAGCCAGCGCGCCGAGCACGACATCGCTGATCTCGCGAAAGAGTTTGCGGGCCATTGCCTGTTCGAAATCCTCGAATCCTTGGGCCGTCTCGACAAAGGCTCCCGCGCCGCGCACCACTTCTGTCTGGTAATAGTGCAGGACATCGCCGTCATGGCCGAGAATGACCAGACCATTGACCGTGATTCCGGCAAAGGGAAAATTCTTGTAGGCCAGTGCCGGACCGAAACCCTGATTGTTGATGCCGTCGCCCGACACGTCGATCACCCGGCGGTCGCAATCCGGGGCGCGAGTCATCAGCTGGGCGCCATAGCCGAGTGCCGCGCCGAGCGCGGTGGGAAATTCGTCGGTCGACCGTTCCACCCTCGCCAGCACCGCTGCCGCGCGGGTGATATCCGCCTCCGAGCGCAGCAGGATCCAGTCGAGATGCAGCTTTTCCTTAAACCGCCCGCTCCATTCATAGACCGCCAGTGCCACATCGCCCGGACCGCCATGCAGGATGGCATGGCGGATCTCTGGCGCATCGAGGGCCGAGGCCAGCCCGATCCGCTGCAAGTCATATTCCCGCGCATCGACCGACGACGACACGTCGAGCGCCAGCACCAGCGCCAGACGGCATTCCGCCATCCCCGGGCCTGCCAGAGACAGCGCCAGAAGGATTGCGGCCAGCCTTACCAATGGCCGGTGTTTTCCATACTGGCCCATGGCTCTGCCGGCGCCAGCGCCGCGCCCTCCTGCAAGAGTTCCACAGAGATATTGTCGGGGCTGCGCACGAAGGCCATGCGCCCGTCACGCGGCGGCCGGTTGATCAGGACACCATTGTCCTTCAGGTGCTGGCACATCGCGTAGATATTTTCGACCGAATAGGCCAGATGCCCGAAATGCCGGCTGTCCGAGGGCAGCCCCTCATCGCCATCCCAGTTCCAGGTGAGTTCGACCGGGCAGTCCTCTTGCCCCTCGGGCGCCATGAATACGAGCGTGAAGCGCCCGCCTTCATTGTCCCAGCGTCGCGTTTCCCTGAGCCCCAACAGGCGGTAAAACGCCATCGAGGCCTCAAGATCCCTGACCCTCACCATTGTGTGCAGATATCTCACGCGCATTTTTATCCTCCGTGCTTGATCTTTGTCGCGAGGATAGAGGCCGTGGCTCTCGTGTCGAGCCAAATCCGTTGGCCGATGCGCAGCCGCACCCACCCGATATTGTCTTGGCCCGAGGGGTATCCGCAAGATAGAGTAAGGTTCGACTCATCCCTCATGACGAAAGGCCGCGCCATGCCCCTCAGCTCCGATCAACAGGCCGAAATCGACGTTCAGCGCGACGAGACCCACACCACCCGGCGCGCCACCGCGACGGGGATGGAGAAACATCTCTACACCGCGCATCCCGTGCTCGATCACGGCTTTGTCCGCGTCATTGATTATATGGGCGACGATGCCGCGATCTGTCAGGCGGCGCGGGTGTCCTACGGGCGCGGCACCAAATCGGTGCAGAATGACGAGGGGCTGATCCGCTATCTCATGCGGCACTGGCATTCGACGCCCTTCGAGATGTGCGAGATCAAGCTGCACGTCAAGCTGCCGGTCTTCGTCGCGCGCCAGTGGATTCGGCACCGCACCGCCAATGTCAACGAATACTCGGCCCGCTATTCGATCCTCGACCGCGAGTTCTACATCCCCGCGCCGGACATGCTGAACGCGCAATCCGAGGTCAACAATCAGGGGCGCGGCGCGGTGCTGAGCGGCGAGGAGGCCGAGCGCGTGCTGCGCATTCTGCGCGACGATGCGATGCGCTGCTATGACCATTACGAGGAGATGATTTCACAGGAGGGCCAGCAGGGCCTCGCCCGCGAATTGGCCCGGATGAACCTGCCCGCCAATATCTATACCCAGTGGTATTGGAAAACCGACCTGCACAACCTCCTGCATTTCCTGCGGCTGAGGGCAGACGCCCATGCACAGTATGAAATCCGTGTCTATGCCGAGGAAATCTGCCGTCTGGTGGCCGATTGGGTGCCCTATGCCTACAAGGCCTTCGAGGATTACCGCATGGGCGGCGCGACCCTCTCGGCCACCGCGCTTGATTGTGTGCGGCGGATGCTGAAGGGTGAGGCGGTGACACAGGAGAATTCCGGCATGAGCAAGGGCGAATGGCGGGAGTTCGAGGGGGTGATGGGGAAATAGCCCCCCCTCACCGCCAGTCGATCTCGAAGCGGCAGGCGGGGGCGCCGGTGGCGTGGCAGGCGGTCTCGCGGGCGCGCGCCTTCGGGTGAACGAGCCTTGAATAAAGCCGCTCGAAGACCGCCGCGTGCCAGTGGCAGAGGGGGGCAGGGGCCATCTCGCCGCGGATGATTGGGTTGTCGCTCAGCGTGAACACGACCGGCGGGCCGGAGCGTGCGGCCAGGGTGCCGGTGCCGCAGAATGTCCAGCCATGGGCGAGAATGGCGCGCGTGAGAATCGGCGCGGCCAGACGCGCGGGCAGGGCGCGCAGGAGGGCCTGCGCCGCGTGCGGGATGCGATGGGCGAGGATGTAGTCGCCGGTGCCCCGACCGGCGGCGATGGCAATCGCGCGGGCGGCATCGGGATGGTTGCGCCGCAGCGCCTGATGGAGCGCCGCGACGCGGGTCTCGTCGATCATCGCTGTCGCATCGGGCAGGGGATCAAAGCCCAGAGGCGCAAAGAGCGCGCGGCGCGCGGCCTCGCCTGCGATGCGATCCATCGCGGGGGCCAGTTGCAGCACCGCGTTGGGGCCGATGCGGCCCGTCAGATGACTGCCGTCAGGCATCCATCTGCTCGGTGCCGCCGCCACAGGCGCTGACCGGTTCAGGCATCTTGAAGGCGCGCTCCTCGGCGCGGTCCTTCATCTGGGCGCGCACCGCCGCGCGCCGCTCTGCCGCGCGGGCGGCGCGATCGGCGCTGGCCTCCCAATCCTCCATCTGCGCCTCGGCGATGGTCCGCGTTTCGTCGAAATCGAAATGCACCGAGTTCCTGGTCTGCGGGCCCCAGTATCCGGCCTTGCCAAGGTCATAGAAGGTGCGGCTGACGCCTGCCTTGAGAAACGCCTTGAGACAGCCCAGGAGGTAGCGCCGCCGATAGCCCGTGCCGCGCCAAGGGTAGTGAAAGAGGGCCTTTCGCATGTAGAAACGGCGGTAATTCTTCATCACCCCGTCCAGCAGTTCGCCGCGCGTCATGGCGGCAGGTTTCATGATGGGGGTCACGAAATTGTATTTCGAGAAGTCGAAGATCTCGACCTGATCGCGGAGTTCCTGAAAGAGCGGCGTGAAGGGCCAGGGCGTATACATCGCCCAGTTGGCGAGATCCGGCTGCCAGTCCCAGGCCATCTGGAAAGTTTCCTCCAGCGTCTCGGGCGTCTCGTTGTCGAGCCCCACGATGAACTGTGCCTCGACAAAGATATCGGCCTCGCGCAGGAGGCGGATCGCTTCCTTGTTTTCGGCGACGGTGGTTTCCTTGTTGAACTGGTCGAGTTTGAGCTGTGCCGCCGCCTCGGTGCCCAAGGAGACATGCACGAGCCCCGCCTTGCGGTAGAATTTCAGCAGATCGCGGTCGCGGTAGATGTCCGTCACCCGCGTATTGATGCCCCATTGCACGCGGGCGGGCAGGTCGCGGGCGATCAGTTCCTCGCAGAATTGCACGAATTTCCTCTTGTTGATGGTGGGTTCCTCATCCGCGAGGATGAAGAAGCCAACACCATGATTTACAACAAGATTCTCGATTTCGTCCACGACCTTTTTCGGGTCGCGGACGCGGTAGTCGCGCCAGAATTTCCATTGGCTGCAAAAGGAACAGGTAAAGGGACAACCGCGCGCCATGTTAGGAATCGCGACGCGCTTGCCCAAGGGGACGTAGATGTATTTCTCCCATTCGAGCAGCGACCAGTCGGGGTTGATGGCGTCAAGATCCTTGACCGTGGCGGCGGCGGGCGTGGCGATGATCGTCTCGCCATCGTGAAAGGCGAGGCCCTTGATGGACTTTCGCTTTTCCTGCCAGTCGCCCGCATCCGCCGCGCGGATGAGATTGAGAAAGATCTCCTCTCCCTCGCCACGCACGATGACATCGACCCAGGGCGCCTCGGACAGCACCTGCTTGTACATGAAGGTGGCATGCACGCCGCCCAGCACCCGAAGCGCGCCCGGCACGACCTCTTGCGCGAGTTTGAGAATGGTCTCGGCGACGTAGATCGACGGAGTGATGGCGGTGACGCCGACCACATCGGGCTGCAATTCGCGCAGGCGGGTGGCAAGCGCGTCATCGTCGAGATTGTTGGTCATCGCATCGATGAAGCTGACATCCCGATAGCCCGCGTCGCGCAGATGCCCCGCGAGATAGGCAACCCAGGCGGGAGGCCAGCTGCCGGCAATCTCTGCCCCACCGGAATGGTAATTGGGATGAATTAGAAGGATGCGCATCAGATCTCTCCCTGTCCTGTCAACTTAACGTAACGCAGAATGTGTCAAGTTTGGTTGACATAGATCAACTGGCGCGGCGGCAAGAGGGGCGTTGCCCTGTCCGTGGCGAGCGGATAAAAGGCGGCAGATTCCCGGAAATGCAGGAGAGGGCACCATGGCCGGCCATTCCAAATGGGCGAATATTCAACACCGAAAAGGACGGCAGGATGCCGTTCGGGCAAAACTTTTCTCCAAGTTTTCCAAGGAGATCACGGTGGCTGCCAAGATGGGCGATCCCGACCCGGAGAAAAACCCGCGTCTGCGGCTGGCGGTCAAGGAAGCGCGGGCGCAATCGATGCCAAGAGACAATATCGATCGCGCGATCAAGAAGGCGATTGGCGGCGATGCCGAGGATTACGAGGAAATCCGCTATGAGGGCTACGGGCCCGGCGGCGTGGCGGTGATCGTCGAGGCGATGACCGACAACCGCAACCGCACCGCGTCGAATGTGCGCTCGACCTTTACCAAGAACGGCGGCAATCTGGGCGAGACCGGCAGCGTCGGCTTTATGTTCGAGCGCAAGGGCGAGATCACCTATCCTGCCTCGGCGGGGGATGCCGACACGGTGATGATGGCGGCAATAGAGGCCGGGGCCGAAGATGTTGACTCCTCGGAGGACGGTCATGTGATCTGGTGCGGCGACACCGACCTCAACGAGGTGGCCACGGCGCTCGAGGCGGCGCTGGGAGAGTCCGAGTCGACCAAGCTCGTGTGGAAACCCGTGACCACGACAGAGCTTGATCTCGAGGGGATGCAGAAGCTGATGAAGTTGATCGACGCGCTGGAAGATGACGACGACGTGCAGCGCGTGACGGCGAATTTCGAGGCTCCTGATTCGGTGATGGACCAGCTCTGAGGCGCCGCAACCGGGCTCGAAAGGTTAACGGCGCGGCGGGCGCAGCGGTAAGCCTTGCGCCCCATCCCATCGCGACTCGGGGGCGCCATCGCAAGGTCCATGCTGTACATCCTGTCCGCGGATTGTGTACCGGATGCGGAAGGCATCCGGGGATCGCGCGGTCGGGGCGCGCGGCGCGAGCGGCGAGGGCAGATTTGGGTATTTGAACCAAGAAGAAGCCCGAAGGGGATCGGCTGGCCCGCCAGACCATGTGGCCGCTGGCCCTGCCCTGCGGACAGGGGGCGGCGGGCCGGGCGAGAGGTGGAGGGCAGGCGCGATGCAGGCGATGGTGGCGGGGTTCGGGCTTGGTCTCTCGCTCATTGTGGCGATCGGGGCGCAGAATGCCTTTGTCCTGCGGCAGGGTCTCCGGCGCGAGCATGTGCTGGCGGTGGTGCTGGTCTGCGCGCTCTCGGATGGCGTGCTGGTGGCGGCAGGGGTGGCGGGCTTTGGCGCCTTGACGCAGGCCCTGCCGGGGCTGGAGCGGGTAATGCGCTATGGCGGGGCAGCGTTCTTGCTGATCTATGGCGGGCGCAGTTTTCGGGCCGCCTGGCGGGGCGGGGCGGTGCTCGAAGCCGGCATCGGCGCGGGCAGTCTGCGCCGGGCCGTGCTGAGCTGTCTTGCTCTCACCTGGCTCAATCCGCATGTCTATCTCGATACGGTTGTGCTGCTGGGATCGGTCAGTGCGCAGTATGAGGACCGCTTTGGGTTCGCCCTTGGCGCGGTGACGGCGAGTTTCGTGTTCTTCTTCAGCCTGGGCTATGGCGCGCGGGTGCTGGCGCCGCTGTTCCGGCGCCCGGTCAGTTGGCGGGTGCTCGATGTCGGTGTGGGTGCCGTGATGTGGTCGATCGCGGCAGGGCTGGTGCTGGGCTGAGGGCCGCTGCAACAGGTCGGCCCGTTTGCGGCGGTGCGGTATGCGTCTGGCGGAACAGTCCTTTGCGCGCAGGGCATTGGCCGGGCGGCACACCACTCGACAACCAGCCGCCGCCATGTCTTAGTGCCGCCATGAGCGCAGAGCAGGACACAAGACCGGAGGCCTCCGCACGACCGGGTTGGGGCATCTTCTGGATGGTGGTGACGGGCATTTTCTTTGTCGGGGTGACGGCGCTGGTCAAGGTTCTGGGCACCCGGATGCCGGCGCCGCAAGCCGCGTTTCTGCGCTATGCGATGGGGCTGGTCTTTATCCTGCCCATGCTGGGCTCGCTCTGGCGTTTGCGCCTGGATCGCAGGACATGGGCGCTCTTTGGTGCGCGGGGCGTGCTGCATACGGCGGGCGTTGCGCTGTGGTTCTTTGCCATGGCGCGCATCCCGATCGCCGATGTGACGGCGATGAACTACCTTGCGCCGATCTATGTCACGATCGGTGCGGCGCTGTTTCTCGGCGAGCACATGGCGTTGCGGCGGATCATGGCGGTGGGGGTAGCGCTGATCGGGGCGCTGATCATCCTGCGCCCCGGTTTTCGCGAGGTCGGACCGGGGCATCTGGCGATGCTGGTCGCGGCGGTGTTCTTTGGCGGCTCCTATCTGATGGCCAAGGTTGTCTCTGGCCGATGCAGCGCGGGCGTGGTGGTGGCGATGCTGTCGATCACGGTGTCGCTGGGGCTGGCGCCGCTGGCCGTTGCCGTCTGGGTCACGCCGAGATGGGACGAGTTGGCGATCCTCCTGGCGCTGGCCTGTCTGGCGACGATCGGGCACTTTACGATGACCCTTGCGTTTCGCGCGGCACCTCTGGTGGTCACGCAGCCGGTCACGTTCCTGCAACTGGTCTGGGCGGTGCTGTTGGGGGCTCTGGTCTTTGACGAAGGCGTGGACATCTTCGTGGTGCTGGGCGGCACGGTGATCGTTGCCGCCATCAGTTTCATCAGCTGGCGCGAAGCGGTGCTCAAGCGGCGCGCGATCACGCCGACGGTGTCTGCCACCAAGGTGTGAAACGTTGCGCGCCAACAGAGGCGGTGGGGACCGCCGCCCGAGTCTGGAGGCCGCGCCTCAGCTGTCCATCTTGAGCGCGGAAATGAACGCCTCTTGCGGAATGTCCACCTTGCCGAACTGGCGCATCTTCTTCTTGCCGGCCTTCTGCTTTTCCAAGAGCTTCTTCTTGCGCGTGGCATCGCCGCCGTAGCATTTCGCGGTCACGTCCTTGCGCAGCGCCGAGAGGGTCTCGCGCGCGATGACCTTGCCGCCGATCGCCGCCTGGATCGGGATCTTGAACATGTGGCGCGGGATCAGATCCTTGAGTTTCTCGCACATGGCACGACCGCGCGCCTCGGCCCGGTCACGGTGGACCATCATCGAGAGCGCATCCACGGGCTCGTCGTTGACCAGCACCTGCATCTTGACGAGATTGTCCTCGCGGTAGCCTTCGAGCTGATAGTCAAAGGAGGCATAGCCCTTGGTCACCGATTTCAGCCGGTCGTGGAAATCGAAAACCACCTCGTTCAGGGGCAGGTCATAGACCACCATCGCACGGGCACCGGCATAGGTCAGGTCCATCTGGATGCCGCGCCGGTCCTGGCAGAGCTTGAGCACGTCGCCGAGATAGTCGTCGGGCACAAGGATCGTCGCCTTGATCCGCGGTTCCTCGATATGATCGACAAAGGTCAGGTCGGGCATGTCGGCGGGGTTGTGCAACTCCCGCATCGTGCCGTCCTTCATGAAGAGGTGATAGACGACCGAGGGGGCCGTGGTGATCAGTTCGATGTCATATTCCCGCTCGATCCGGTCGCGGATCACCTCGAGATGCAGCAGGCCGAGGAACCCGCAGCGAAAGCCGAAGCCGAGGGCGGCCGAGGTTTCCATCTCATAACTGAAGGAGGCGTCATTCAGCGCGAGTTTTTCGATGGCGTCGCGCAGATCCTCGAATTCCGAGGCATCGACCGGAAAGAGGCCGCAAAACACCACCGGCACCGAGGGTTTGAAGCCGGGCAATGCCTGCGCGCAGGGGCGCTTTTCATGGGTGATCGTGTCGCCGACGCGGGTATCGCGCACCTGCTTGATCGAGGCGGTGATGAAGCCGATCTCGCCGGGGCCGAGGCTCTCGACCGGGTCCATCTGTGGCCGGAAAACGCCGATCCGCTCGACATTGTAGGTGGCGCCGGTCTGGATCATGCGCACCCGGTCGCCCTTGCGCAGGACGCCGTCCATGATCCGCACGAGGACAACCACGCCGAGATAGGCGTCATACCAGCTATCAACCAGCATCGCCTTGAGGGGCGCGGTCGCGTCGCCCGTGGGCGGCGGCAGGAGATGGACGATGGCCTCGAGTGTTTCGGGGATGCCGATGCCGGTCTTGGCCGAGACCCGGATCGCGCCGGAGGCGTCAATCCCGATCACATCCTCGATCTGTTCGGCCACCCGGTCGCATTCAGAGGCGGGCAGGTCTATCTTGTTGAGGATCGGCACGATTTCATGGCCCGCGTCGATCGCCTGATAGACATTGGCGAGCGTCTGCGCCTCGACCCCTTGGGTGCTGTCCACGACCAGAAGCGAGCCCTCGACGGCGCGCATCGAGCGGCTGACCTCATAGGCAAAATCGACATGGCCGGGCGTGTCGATGAGGTTGAGCACGTAGGTCTCGCCGTTCTGCGCGGTATAGTCGATGCGCACGGTATTGGCCTTGATGGTGATGCCGCGTTCGCGTTCGATATCCATCGCGTCGAGCATCTGCTCTTTCATGTCGCGCGTCTGGACCGTCCCGGTTGACTGGATCAGCCGGTCGGCAAGCGTCGATTTGCCGTGGTCGATATGGGCCACGATCGAGAAATTGCGGATGTGAGCGAGGTCTGTCATGGCCTTGGCATATGTCTGGGAATGGGCGGTTGGTCAAGGTGGGATGGCACGGGTTGCGACCGGGAGTCGTCAGGAATTTTGCCGCGTTTCGTGCAAAGACATGTGCTAAGCTCACACCAGACCATGCAAGGCTGGAAGGGAAGCCCGATGTCCGAGACCAAAGCCGTTCATGCCCGGATCACTGGCCGGGTTCAGGGGGTTTCGTTTCGCGCCTGGACGCAGGTCGAGGCGCAGGGCAGGGGTCTTGTCGGCTGGGTGCAGAATGAGGCCGATGGCAGCGTGAGCGCGCATATGGAAGGGCCCGCCGCAGAGGTGGACGCGATGGTTGCGCTGATCCATCGCGGTCCGCCCGCGGCCGTCGTCCGCGAGGTGACGGTCGCGCTTGCACCGCCCAAGGGGGCCACGCATTTCGATATCCGATCTTGAGGTCGTCCGCCTTAGGGTCTTGCCCCGCCCGGACCTGCCGCGTAAAACGCGGGGGATTGTTTTCCCCGGAGCCGCAAGATGCTGGACCTGAGTTATACCCCCCCGAAGCCCAAGCTGATCGCCGGGGCCAAGCAGGATTGGGAACTGGTGATCGGGATGGAGGTCCACGCGCAGGTGGCCTCAAAAGCCAAGCTCTTTTCCGGGGCCTCGACGCAATTCGGGGCGGAACCCAATTCAAACGTCTCCTTTGTCGATGCGGCGATGCCGGGCATGTTGCCGGTGATCAACGAATTTTGCGTCGAACAGGCGGTGCGCACCGGGCTGGGGTTGAAAGCGCAGATCAACCTCTGGTCGGCTTTTGATCGCAAGAATTATTTCTACCCCGATCTGCCGCAGGGCTATCAGATCAGCCAGCTTTATCACCCGCTGGTGGGCGAGGGCGAAATCCTTGTCGATATGGCTCCCGGCGTGGCGCGTCTTGTGCGGATCGAGCGCATCCATATCGAGCAGGACGCGGGCAAATCCATTCATGACATGGATCCAGGCATGTCCTTTGTCGATCTCAACCGCACTGGCGTCTGCCTGATGGAAATCGTCAGCCGCCCGGATCTGCGCGGCCCGGAGGAAGCGGCGGCCTATGTTGCCAAGCTGCGCCAGATCCTGCGCTATCTGGGCACCTGCGACGGCAACATGCAGAACGGCAACCTGCGCGCCGATGTCAACGTTTCGATCTGCCGCCCCGGCGCCTATGAACGCTATCAGGAGACCCAGGATTTCGTGCATCTCGGCACGCGCTGCGAGATCAAGAACATGAACTCGATGCGCTTCATCCAGATGGCGATCGATTATGAGGCGCGGCGCCAGATCGCGATTGTCGAGGCGGGGGGCACGGTAGAGCAGGAAACCCGGCTCTATGATGCCGACAAGAACGAGACCCGCTCGATGCGCTCCAAGGAGGAGGCGCATGACTATCGCTATTTCCCCGACCCCGATCTCCTGCCACTGGAGATTGAAGAGGCCTGGGTAGATCAGATCGCGGCCACCCTGCCGGAACTGCCCGACGCCAAGAAGGCGCGGTTCGTGCAGGATTTTGGCCTCAGCGACTATGACGCGAGCGTGCTGACCGCAGACCTCGCCAATGCCGATTATTTCGAGGCGGTGGCGGCGGAGGCCGGCGACGGCAAGCTGGCGGCGAATTGGGTGATCAACGAACTCTTTGGGCGGCTGAAGAAAGAGGATCATGCCATCGAGGACAGCCCGGTCAGCCCGGCGCAATTGGCGGGCATCGTGCGCCTGATCCGCTCTGATGCGATTTCCGGCAAGATCGCCAAGGACCTGTTCGAGATCGTCTATACTGAAGGCGGCGACCCCGAGGCCATCGTCGAGGCGCGCGGCCTGCGCCAAGTCACGGATACCGGCGCGATTGAGGCCGCGGTGGCCGAGATCATCGCTGCCAACCCCGCGCAGGTGGAAAAGGCGCAGGCCAATCCGAAGCTTGCAGGCTGGTTCGTGGGGCAGGTGATGAAGGCCACCGGCGGCAAGGCCAATCCCAAGGCCGTCAATGACATCGTGATGGCGAAGCTGGGGCTGTGACGCCCCGGCGTGGCGCCCGCGCTCCTCAGATCTTCGGGATCTCGATGTTGATCGTCAGCGACCGGCGGAACATGTCGGGGCGCGGCGCGGTGATCGGCTCGACCGCGTGCCAGGAGTTGAAGGTCTTGACGAAGATGAGGCACTGATTGCTGTCGAACTCGTAACAGTCGAGTTTCTCCACCTCATCGAACTGCATGAAGGCATTGCGCGCATTGAAGCTGCGCGTCTTGTCTTTTGGCCAGACCACCGAGGTCCCGCCGCCATATTCCGGTTTCCACTCTCCCGGCCCCACCATCGCGACAACAAGGGTGATGAGCTTGGCGGGCGCGTCGGTATGCGGCAGGATCGAGCCGCCATTGCCCGGCATCATCGAGAACTCGAAGCGCGAGCGCAGCGGCACCTTGCGCCGGTCCAGAAGCGCCGCGCCGCGCAGCATCTCGCCAAGACGCAGGCCGATGCGCGGGGCAAACTCATTGGTGACGACCATCTTGCGTTGCAGATCAAGGTCGATATGGCGATCTGCCAGGAAATCCACCACGCCTCGGACGAACGCCTTGCTCTTGACCTCGGAGTGAAAGCGGGACCAGACCGGCGTGGACTTGATGAAGTCGTGATATTGCCGGGCGTTGTTTACCTCGGAGAGCGAATATTTGTGCCCGAGTTTTGGCATGTAGAGAAAGCGGTCGGTCTCGGGCCAGTTGTCGAGCATCTCCTGGTAGAGATCGGGCGCGAACACGCCCCGGGAAATGGCGATTGGGAATGGGTCGTAGCGGAACTCTGCGGTGTCGAAGTTGAACATCATTCTTTGATTTCTCTGGCGTTGGTCGGTCAGGCGGCGCGCCCATAGACCGCATTGTGGGCGACGGACAAAGGATCGGCACCCTTGGCGATCTTGCGCTTGCCGATGAAGGTGTGGTGGCGATCCCGGAGCCGGTAGCCATGCCCCTGCATGATCGCGTCAAGCTCGGCCTCGTAGTGGTGATTGACCTCGACCTGCACCGAGCGCGGCGGGGTATCAGAGCCTAGCACCTGCGCCATGCCCGCCAGGATCAGAAGCTCGTTGCCGTCAACATCGATCTTGACCACGTCGGGGGATCGTACGATCCCTTCGGCCACGAGGTGATCGAGGGTAAAGGCGGCCTTGCATTCGCGCAATACCGGCACGAAGGCCTCGTCGTTGCCGTCGACGGTGCGGCCCAGCTGGCTCATCGAGGAGCCGGAGACTGCCTCGCGGATGTTGAAATCGAAAAACCCGTTGCTGTCGCCGAGTGCCGCCGAAATCACCTTGGAGCGCTCGGTCAGCCCGTTGATCTGGATGTTCTGCATGAGGCTGAGGGCGTTCGCCGGATGCGGTTCGAACGACAGGATCTGTCCGGCCTCTCCGACAAGCCCGCCCGCGACAACCGAGTAAAGCCCGACATTCGCGCCGATATCGCAGAACGTGTCACCGGGTCGCAGTTCGTCCCGGAGCCACTTGATCGTGCCTTCCTCTTTCTGGAAGAGCGTCACCGCGCGCTTGAACTCCGTGTAGCTGCGGCAGTCGAACCGATAGGGGGCGGCGGCGCCGTTGCGCACCTCGATCCGCATCCCGAGCATCTGCGCAAGCGCAAAACGCAAACGGTAGAGGCGACTAACGAGGAAACTTGGCGGATGCGTGCCGGAGACGATCATTGCGATACCTTTCGGACGTGGACCAATGCCTTGGGCGCGGTCGGAGCCAGCGTCAAGAAATCCTCTTAGTCATACGGTCTGACGTGGTAAAGTTCCTTTTTCTCCTTTGGGGCACACCTTTGCCGACGCGACTGGTACTATCTCAATTGCATCATTCGGGCATTTGACTATTCCTTTGGGAGAGATGGCAGAAGTAGAGGAGCTGTGCGATGGGCTGGATGCAGGATGAGACCGGGCTTGGCAAATGTGCCGCGAATTTCGTGGCGCTGACACCGTTGTCGCATCTCCGACGCGCGGCGCATCTCTTTCCAGAGCGCGATGCGGTGGTCTATCGCGGGTTCCGCAAGACTTATGCGCAATACTTCGAGCGCTGCACGCGGCTGGCCTCGGCGCTGGTCAAGCTGGGGATCGAACCGGGCGATGTGGTGGCCACGCTGCTGCCCAACATTCCCGCCCATTGCGAGGCACATTTCGGGGTGCCGGCCTGTGGTGCCGTGCTCAATGCCATCAACACGCGGCTGGAGGCCGACACCATCGCCTATATCCTCGATCACGGGCAGGCGCGGGTCGTGCTCTGTGATCCTCAATTCCTGCCCACGCTGGCGCAGGCGATCGAGGTGATGGAGGGCCCCGCGCCGGGGGTGATCGAGGTGGCCGATGATCAGGCGGGGGTCCATGCCCACAGTGATTACATGGAATACGAGGCGTTGCTTGCCACCGGCGATCCCGATTTTGAGTGGATCATGCCAGAGGATGAATGGGAGAGTCTGGCGCTCAACTACACCTCCGGCACCACCGGGCGGCCCAAGGGGGTGGTTTACCATCATCGCGGCGCCTATCTGATGACCATGGGCACGGTGGTGAGTTGGGATCTGCCGCGTTATCCGACCTATCTCACGATTGTGCCGCTCTTTCATTGCAACAACTGGAACCATGTCTGGCTGATGCCGATGCTGGGGGCGAGGGTGGTCTGCTGCCGCGATATCACGGCCAAGGCGATTTATGACGCGATCGCCGATGAGGGGGTCACGCATTTCGGTGGCGCGCCCATCGTGCTCAACATGATCGTCAACGCCAAGGAGGGCGAGCGGCGCAGGTTCGATCATGTCGTCGATGTCTTTACCGCCGGAGCGCCGCCACCCGCGGCGACCCTGGCGGCGATCGAGCCGTTGGGATTCAGTGTCACGCAGGTTTATGGCCTGACCGAGACCTATGGCCATGTCACCGAGTGTCTGTGGCAGGACGGCTGGGATGAGCTGCCCGACGACGAGCGCTATACGATCAAGGCGCGCACCGGAGTTCTGATGCCGATGATGGAGGACATCACCGCTATGGACCCTGATTGCATGGTGCAGATCCCGATGGACGGTTCCTCTCTTGGCGAGATCATGATTCGCGGCAATTCAGTGATGAAGGGCTATCTGAAAAACTCCGAGGCGACAGCCGAGGCCTTTCGGGGAGGCTATTTCCATTCGGGTGACATCGCGTTTCAGCATCCCGACGGTTATCTCAAGATCGCCGACCGGGCCAAGGACATCATCATCTCGGGGGGCGAGAACATCTCTTCGGTCGAGGTGGAGGGGGTGCTGATGCGCCATCCGGCGGTGCTGTTATGTGCGGTCGTGGCCAAGCCGGACGAAAAATGGGGCGAGGTGCCCTGTGCCTTTGTCGAGCTCAAGGATGGGGCAGAGGTGAGCGAGGCTGATCTCATCGCCTTTGTCCGCGAACGGCTTGCGGGCTTCAAGACACCAAAAGCGGTGGTCTTTCAAGAGCTTCCCAAGACATCGACCGGCAAGATCCAGAAATTCGAGCTACGCCAGATCGCGCGGGGGCTTTGAGGCAGAGGTGCGGACCGGGGGTGACGCTGCCTGTCAGCGGCGCGCGATGTCCTGCCAGGGCACGAGAAAGGGGCGCAGACCACCCTGCGCCCCGGACGGAATTCTGCGTGGCTCTCAGGATGATTTGCGGCGCCGCGCCAGCACCGCGAGACCGATGAGGCCCGACAGCAGAAGCGGCAGGCCCGCAGGCAGCGGCACGGCGGCAAGGCTCACCTCGGTCACGTCGAAGCTGGCCGAGTAGTCAAAGGAGATATCCCCGACCCCTTGCAGAAGCGGTGCATTCGGATCATTGGTCAGAACGGATCCGCTGGCGGCCTCGAAGGTGAAGCGTGAAGAGAGCAGCGCATTGGCGATGTCCGAAATCGGAAAGATTCCATTCGCTTCAAAGCCGATGAACCCGAGGTTGCCAAAGCCAAGCTGTTCGGTCAGGTTCGTGTCCGTCGTCACGAAATTGGTGATCTTCAGAACGAGATTGGTGATTTCAAAGCCCGAGGGCAGCGAAAAGCTGAGCGAGTCGATCTCGTCACCGGACGAGCAATCGGCAAATGTTTCGATAGTGGGCGTGCAGGTTGTCGCGAGCGATCCAGAAATCGAATTGCTGCCAATCTCCAGCACGCCGAGCGGCGTCGGCGATCCAAAATCACCGAAATCGCTGTTCTCTGTTATGGTTGCGGCTTGCGCGCCACCGGCTAGCAAACACGCGATGAGCGCCGTGGATTTGAGGAAATTCATGATCTCTTCCTTGAGATGTGAGCGACAGGTAGCAATCATCCAAGCGTATGGAGCCAGAACGCCTGAGTCAATCCGGGCGTCCAGACCGGGGCGGAATCGGCGGGAGCAGGCTCTTTGCGGCGCTGGTCTTGGCTGGCGAGGCCGATTGCCTGTAACCGGCCAGCCGTGCTAGTTTGACCCAAAGAGGCAGGGCAGCCCATCGCAGATGAAACAGACGGCACTCAGCAAGTATCAACGGCTCGAGGCGTCGGGCCTGTGGAGGGCCGATCCCGAGGCGCAGCGCATCGATGTGATCGTGTCCGTAGGCGAGGCGACGCTGACGATCACGGACCTGCGGGAACGGGTGCTGACGCATTGGTCGCTGGCGGCGATCGCCCGGGCCAATCCGGGGCAACGCCCAGCGGTCTATCACCCGGATGGTGATCCGGGCGAGACGCTGGAACTGACCACGGACGAGGTTGAGATGATTGCGGCCATTGAAAAGCTGCGCAGTGCGATTGCACGGCAACGTCCGCGGCCCGGACGGCTGCGCCTGTTCGGCGTGCTGGTCAGCCTCTCGGCCGTGCTTGCCCTGGTGGTTTTCTGGTTGCCCGGCGCGGCGCGCAAGCACGCGCTGTTGGTCGTGCCCGGAGTCAAGCGTCTGGAGATCGGGCAAGGCTTGCTGGCCCAACTGCAACGGACCACCGGACCGGCCTGCCGTGGACCGGGGGGGGGGGCGGCGCTTGGTGCTCTGGCACGACGGCTCCCGCCACGGCAGGGGGCGCTGCGGCTTGTGGTGGTGCGCGATGGTGTGACCGGCGCGCTGGCTCTGCCGGGCGAGGTGATGCTTGTCAGTGCCGATCTGATGGAAGATCACGAGGAGCCGGATGTGGTGGCGGGTCATGTGATTGCCGCCCATCTGCGCGCCGAAGCGCGCGACCCGCTGGACTGGCTTCTGGCCGATGCCGGTCTTGGGGCCAGTCTGCGGTTGCTGACCACCGGCGAGGTGAGTGATGAGGTGTTACGCGCCCATGCCGAGCGGCTGTTGACCGAGCCCCCCGAGCCGGTGGACCCCGAGACCATGCTGGCGGGCTTTCGGACCTGGCAGGTGCGTGCGACGCCTTATGCCTATGCGCTCGATATCACTGGCGAGACGACGCTGGCGCTGATCGAGGCAGATCCCTTTGCCACCGGCGATCCGCCACCGCCGATCCTGGGGGACAGTGACTGGCTGCGGTTGCAGGCGATCTGTGGCGGCTGAGGCACGTATCGGCTGCACATCCCGTGTCATCGGGGAAATCCGTCCGACCTCGACCTGCCGTCAGGCTGGCGCCTTGATCACCTTGCTGGCCCCGAGGGTCAGCGCGAGCGAGTCAAACCGTGCCTGCGCCACTTCGCCAAAGAGCGGTGCCGCCTCTGCCGACAGGTGCAGTTCGATCACTTTCTTCTTCGGGAACCAGCGGAGTTCGCCCTGAGGCGCCTGGCATTTGAGCCAGAGCATCGCGGCAAAGCGCATCGCCTTGCCGAGAACTTCGGCCTCCAGAAGTTCGGGTTGGGAAATCAGGCGTTCGAGCGAGGCAAAGCGGCTGCCCTCGCGCTTGTTGGAATAGCGATGCAGCAAGGCAAGGCCAAGATAGACCCGTTCGGAATGTTTGAGCCCGCCGAGATTGGCGCGGGTGGCGTTGTCGAAACAGACCTCGGCGCGGTAATCGGGATGCGCGCGCCAGCTCACGTCATGCAAGAGACAGGCCGCTTGGATCAGGCGGAGCCGTTCGGGCTTGGCGGATTTGAAGAGCGGCAGGATGAAGCGATAGATCTCTTGGCCAAAGCCGGGCAACCGTGCATCCTTGTATTCGGCAAAGCGGCAGGCCTCGATCAGGGGATCGCGGTCGCGCAGCCGTTGTGGCATCTGCTCGTAAAGCACACCTTCGCGGACCCCGTAACTCGACACCGCGATATCGTGCGGTTTGAAGGTCTTGACCACCTCGCGCAGAACCTCGGCCGCCTGCGGCACCAGTGCGATACGGGCCGGTGAGAGGCTGGTTTGACTCCGCAAGGACTCGATATCGTTTTTCTCGATGAAGCGGATCGTGGCGCGCACATCTGCTGCGGTCATGCGGTATTCATGCAGAACCCGCAGCGGATAATTCCGTCGCAGCATGTCGATCCTGGCGATCGCGCGCCACGACCCGCCAACCAGAAACAGACGGTTCTTCTGTTCACCCAACTCTGCCCGCATCGCGGCGATGGTTGCACGGATCAGCAATTTGCGGGCTTTCTTGCCGCCCTTGAGATCGCGCAGCTTGAGCGGGCCAAGGGGCGAGGACATGCAGGTGCCGACCTTGCCGTCATGGATCACTGCCAGTTCCATCGATGAACCGCCGAGATCGCAGACCAGACCGTAGGATCCGGGCCAGCCAAGCAGCACGCCCTGCGCCGAGAACCGCGCCTCTTCGCGCCCGTCGATCACCCAGAGCCTGAGGCCGGTCTCGCGCAGCACCTCGGCGCAGAAATCGGGGCCGTCGGTGGCTTCGCGCACGGCGGCGGTAGCGACGATCACCAGCGGGCCGGTGTTCATGCCTTCGGCCAGAAGATTGAAGCGCTTGATCGCCGCCAAGGCGCGGACCCGCCCGACCGGGTTGAGCCGACCGGTCTCTGCCATTCCGGTGCCCAATTCGCACATGATCTTTTCGTTGTAGAAATAGGCCGGTGAACGGGCGGCGCCGTCAAACACCACCAGCCGCACCGAGTTCGAGCCGACATCGACAACGCCCACGCGACTGAGCGCGCGGGCTTCGGGGCCATCAAAGAGCGGTCGGCCAAAGGGGCCGTCCTCAGGGTCTTTCGGGTCGTTGGTGCCGTCCATCATCGCCCCATTCTCGTGCGCCCCTCTATGCGACGGGCACGCGCGCGGGTCAATCATCGGTATGAGTCAGGGTCGGCACGTCAGAGGCCCCGGCGGAACCGCGCCCCGAGAGAGAGGGGTTTTCCATGAAGAAGCGGTGGCAATTGAAGGCAAAGGCACCCTCGGGCACCGCGGCGCGGGTAAAGCTGCCATCGGGCCCCATGACCCAGCTTTGCGCCACATCCGCCATGTTGGCGGCCATGATCTGACTGACGATCTGCGCCTTGACGGTGGGGTTCTCGATCTCGACGAGGGTCTCGACCCGGCGCACCAGATTGCGCCCCATCCAGTCAGCAGAGCTGATATAAACCCGTGCCTTTTTGGAAGGCAGGTCCGCGCCATTGCCGAAACAGACGATGCGCGAATGTTCCAGAAACCGTCCGACGATGGATTTGACGCGGATCGTGTCTGACAACCCCTTGATACCGGGGCGCAACCCGCAGATGCCGCGCACCACAAGGTCGATCCGCACCCCGGCCTGTGACGCGGCGTAGAGCGCGTCGATCACGTCGGGATCGATGAGCGAGTTCATCTTGGCCCAGATCACGGCCGGTTTGCCGGCGCGTGCGTGATCGGCCTCGCGGCCGATCATCTCGAGCAGGCGGGGTTTGAGCGTGATGGGAGAAATTGCAAGGTTATCAAGGCTTTCGGGTTGCGCATAGCCCGAGAGGTAGTTGAACACCTTGGTGGCGTCGCGGCCGAGTTTCGGATCGCAGGTGAAAAAGCTGAGATCGGTGTAGATACGCGCGGTGATCGGGTGATAATTTCCGGTGCCGTAATGGGTATAGGTGACAAGGGCGTCACCCTCGCGCCGCACGACCGTGGAAATCTTGGCATGGGTCTTGAGATCGAGAAAGCCATAGACCACATGTGCGCCGGCGCGTTCCAGCCGCCGGGATTGGCGGATGTTGGCGGCCTCGTCGAATCGCGCCTTCAATTCGACCAGTGCCGTCACCGACTTGCCATCCTCGGCTGCCTCGCAGAGCGCCTCGACAATGGGGGAATTGCGCGAGGTGCGATAGAGCGTCTGCTTGATCGCCACCACGTCCGGGTCGCGTGCCGCCTGTTGCAGAAAGCGGATCACCATGTCGAAGGTCTCGTAGGGGTGATGCAGCAGCATGTCCTTTTGCCGGATCGCGGCAAACATGTCGCCGCCATGATCTTGCACCCGTTCCGGCACCCGCGGGGTAAAAACCGGCCACAGAAGATCCGCCCGCGCGTCGAGCACCAGTTCCTTGAGATCCGCAAGACCGATCATGCCGTTGACCTCGACCACCTCGTCGGGGCGCACGTGCAACTCCTGCATGATGACTGCGCGCAGCGACAAGGGGGCATCGGAGGAGATCTTCATCCGCACCACTTCGCCGCGGCGGCGGCGCTTGAGGGCCACCTCGAATTCGCGCACCAGATCCTCGGCCTCTTCCTCGACTTCGAGATCGCTGTCGCGCAGGACGCGAAAGGCGCAGTGTCCCTTGTACCTGTAGCCCGGAAAGAGGCTGTGCAGGTGCAAGAGGAGCAATTCCTCGAGGGGCAGAAAGCGGAATGTGCCTTCGGGTGCGGGCAGGGTGACAAAGCGGTCGATCTGCTGCGGGATCGGCAGGAGCGCCTGCAACGGGCGTTTATCGGCCTTGCGTTCCAGTTGCAGGGCCAGCGAATAGCCAAGGTTCGGGATGAACGGAAAGGGATGTGCCGGGTCGATGGCCAGTGGCGAGAGCACCGGAAAGACCTTGTGCAGAAAGACATCGGCGAGATGGGTGTTGTCGGCCTCGGTCACGCTGGCATGATCGAGGATCGAGATGCGCTCGGCCTCCATCAGGCTGCGCAGGGTCTCGTAGGTTTCCTGCTGGGCATCGAGCAGCCGGCGGGCATTCTCGTTGATCAGCACGAGTTGTTCGGCCGGTGTGAGACCGTCGGCGGCGGGCGTGGTGTTGCCCGCCTGCGCCAGTTCGCGCAGGCCTGCGACGCGGACGTTGTAGAATTCATCAAGGTTGTTGGCGGAGATCGACAGAAAGCGCAGGCGCTCCAGCAGCGGCACGCGCGGATTTTGCGCCTCTTCCAGCACGCGCCAGTTGAATCCCAGCCAGCTGAGTTCACGGTTGAAAAAGCGGCCAGGTCCTGTGATGTCGAGATCGGGCAGAAACACGGGATCTGGCGCGGGGTATTTGAGGAAATCTGCCTGGGTCATGGAGGCCTTATGGCGCGGTCATGTAAAGGATTTGTGACACAGCGTGGCGTCAATTGCGCCGTTTGTCCAGCACTTCGGCGGCCAGTGCGCGGGTCACGGAGCGGCCTGCTGCCAATGCCTCGTCATCCAGCGCCGCGACAATCCTGCGGGCCGCGTCGAACGATCGCTCCATGCGCCGCGCGAGATAGGGGATGGTGTCGGGCGTGGGCGCGATCTGTCGGTCGGCAAAAAGCTTGGTCAGAACCGCGGCCAGCAGGGCGTCATCGGGTTCGTGGAGATGCGCCAGCAGGGTGCCCTGCATTCGGCTGGCCAGATCGGGCAGGCGCAGCGGCCAGAGACTGGGTGTGCGGCACCCGGTCAGCAGCACCGAGTTACCCTCCGCGAGGGACAGGTTGTGGAGGTGAAAAAGCGCCTCCTCGGCGGCGGGATCGCCCGCGATCCGCTCGACATCCTCGACCGCGACCGACCGGCTGGCAAGACCGGCGATATCGGCGCTGTCGAGATCCCCGGCCGCCACGATCCGCGCGCCGCAGAGCGCCGCCCAGACATGCGCCAGATGGGTCTTGCCGGCGCCCGGCGGTCCCGTGAGGATCAGTTTGCGATCGGGCCAGTCTTGCCAGGCTTCGATCAGGGCGACGGCCTCGGCATTGGCTGGAGAGACAAAGAAATCCTCGCGTCCGAGCACCCGGCGGACCGGCAGATCAAAGCGGAGTTGACGCGACATCATGCGTCGTCCCGACTGTCCAGCCCGCGATAGAGACGGCTCTGGGTGTATTGTCCGATGGCAAAGCGCGCCACAACCCCGATCGCGGCGGCGACCGGCACCGCCACCAGCATACCGACAAAGCCGAAGAGCGCGCCAAAGGCCGATAGCGCAAAGATCAGCCAGACCGGATGCAGTCCCACCGATGAGCCGACAAGACGCGGCGTGAGAAAATTGCCTTCGATCACCTGCCCCGCCATGAAAATCGCAGCCACGAGCACGACATTCAGCCAATCACCCCAGAACTGAAAGAGCGCAAGCCCGAGAGCCAGTGCGCCGCCGACGAGCGCGCCGACATAGGGAATGAACGTGACCAACCCCGCGATGGCCCCGACCACGAGGCCGAATTGCAGTCCCACCAGCATCAGGGCCACGGCATAATAGGTGCCGAGGATCAGGCAGACGGTGCCCATGCCGCGAATGAAACTGGCCAGTGTCGCGTCGATCTCGCCGGCAAGGCGACGGATGACGGGCGCATGATCGCGCGGCAGCAGGACGTCGATCCTTGCGACCATGTGATCCCAGTCATAGAGCAGATAGACCGCGACGACCGGCGCGACGACCAGCACGATCACGACGTTGAAGATCGACGCGGCGGAGCTGAGCGCGGTTTCGAGCACCTGAACGCCACGCGCGCGGATGGTCTCTCCGAGCGACAGCAGGGTCTTGTGCAACGCCGAGTTGTTGTCGAAGAGCGAGGGCAGATGTCCGTCGAGAAAGCCCTGGAGATCGCGCATCAATTGCGGGGCGATGTTGAAAAGGGCCGCCGCCTGACTGACGATCGAGGGCACGACCAGCAGCGCCATAAGGGTAAAGATCAGGAGAGCCATCAGCGTGATGATCGCCACCGAGGCCGCGCGGTTGAGACCCAACCGTTGCAGCCGGTCGGCGACGGGATCGAGAAAATAGGCGATCGCCCCGCCCAGAACGAACGGCAGGATCACATCGCCGAGCAACCACAGCGCCAGTATGAAGACCGCCGCGGCAAGTCCCCAGTATCTGAACTGATCGCGGATCGGCAAGGTCATGCAAGCCCTCGTTGTTCTTGATGTCTATCTCACCCGTGGCTGTGCAGATTTCAAGGGGCAAGCTACAGGTCTCGCGGTCGCGAGGCAAACATCTTGCGCCTTTGGCTTGCGGGGCGCGCAGGGGTCGGGTAGGTCGGCATTTGCCAAGTCTTACCCGAAGGTGCACCGATGCGTCTGAGCCGTTACTTTCTGCCCGTTCTCAAGGAAACGCCTGCCGAGGCGCAGATTGCCAGCCACCGGCTGATGCTGCGCGCGGGCATGATCAAGCAGGCCAGCGCCGGGATCTATTCCTGGTTGCCGCTCGGCTTCAAGGTGCTGCGCAAGCTGGAAAACATCGTGCATGAGGAACAGGTGCGCGCGGGCCATATCCCGATGCTCATGCCGACGCTGCAATCGGCCGATCTCTGGCGCGAGAGCGGGCGCTATGACGATTACGGGGCCGAGATGCTGCGCATCAAGGACCGGCAGGATCGCGACATGCTCTATGGGCCGACCAACGAAGAGCTGATTACCGACATCTTTCGCGCCCATGTCGGCAGCTACAAGGACTTGCCGCTGACGCTCTACCACATCCAGTGGAAGTTTCGCGACGAGATGCGTCCGCGCTTTGGCGTGATGCGGGGCCGTGAATTTCTGATGAAGGACGGCTACAATTTCGATCTCACCAAGGAGGACGCGCTGCACAGCTACAACCGCCATCTGGTGAGCTATCTGCGCACCTATGAACGGATGGGCTTGCAGGCGATCCCGATGCGCGCCGATAGCGGGCCCATTGGCGGCGACGACACGCATGAATTTCTCGTGCTGGCCGACACCGGCGAGTCGGAGGTGTTCTATGACAGCGCGATCACCGATCTGCGGTTTGGCGACCGTGCGATCGACTATGACGATCCCGCGCAATGCCGCGCCGTGCTCGAGGAATTCACCTCGCGCTATGCCCGCACCGACGAGACCCATGATGCGGCGTTCTTTGCGCAGATCCCCGAGGACCGCCGCCGCGTCGCGCGCGGCATCGAGGTGGGTCAGATCTTTTATTTCGGCACCAAGTATTCCGAACCGATGGGCGCCACAGTGCAGGGCCCCGATGGCAAGCCCGTCGCGGTGCACATGGGGAGCCATGGCATCGGTGTGTCGCGCCTTGTCGGTGCGATCATCGAGGCGAGCCATGACGACAAGGGGATCATCTGGCCCGAGGGGGTGACGCCCTTTCACGCGGGCATCGTCAACCTCAAGCAGGGCGATCCGCAGGCGGATGCCGCCTGCGAGGCGATCTATGCCGCGCTTGTCGCCTTGGGGCTGGAGCCGCTCTATGATGACCGCGACGAACGCGCGGGCGGCAAGTTCGCCACGATGGATCTGATCGGGCTGCCCTGGCGGATCACGGTGGGGCCGCGCGGATTGAAGAATGGCGTGGTGGAACTGACCTCGCGGCGCAGCGGCGAGAGCGAGGAATTGCCCCCGGAACAGGCGGTGGAGCGGCTGGCGCGCGCCTATGCTGGGCATGTGCTACGGCCGAGTTTGTGAGGGTGCAACCGGGGCCTGGTGGCGCCTCCCCCCGCGCGGAACAAGGCGCGTCGCGCCGCCGCGCGGATCGCTGGGCCGTCCGGCGGCCTAGCGATTTCGAGAGGGAGCGTATCGCTGAGGGGTTACACGCACTTGGCTGGCATAAAGAGGCAACCACTGCCGTTGCGTCGCTAGTCCCCGGCCCCGCGACCGCGCGTCTCAGCACTTGGGGCTGAGGTTGCCCCCCCTCCCTTGACGCCCCGGACCGAAACCCCCACTCTCCGCCCAACCCAGAGCAAGGAGCCGGAATGGCTAGACCCCCCGCCCCCTTTGCAGCCTTTGAGTGGATGATCGCCTGGCGCTATCTGCGCGCCAAGCGCGCCGAGGGCGGCGTCAGCGTGATGACCTGGATCAGTCTGATCGGGATCACGCTGGCGGTCTTTGCGCTGATTGCGACGCTGGCGGTGCGTTCGGGGTTTCGCGCCGAATTCGTTGATACGATCCTGGGCGCCAATGCCCATGTGACGATCTACAATTCCGGCGCGGTCGATGCGTCGGGGCGGGTGGATCGCAGTCTCGAGGACTATGCCGCCATGGCCGAGCGGGTGCGTTCGGTGCCCGGCGTGATCCGCGTGGCGCCGCTGGTCAAGGGCCAAGTCATGGCCAATGCCCGCGACCGCAACGCCGGGGTGCAGGTTCTTGGCATTGCGGCGCAGGATCTGGCGACGATCCCGCGGGTGGCCGATCCTGCGACATCGCAGGGCGATATCGCGCGCTTTGCGGACGGCATTGCCATCGGCTCTGGCGTGGCGCAGGAACTGGGCGTCACCGTGGGCGACCGGATCAAGCTCATCTCGCCCAACGGGGTCAAGACGCCGCTGGGCACCAGTCCGCGCGTCAATGCCTATGAGGTCGTCTACATCTTTTCCGCCGGGCGCTATGACATCGACCGGGTGCGCGCCTATCTGCCCTTCGAGGAGGCGCAGACCTTCTTCAACCGCGACGGGCGCGCCGATGAGCTTGAGGTGATGGTCGCCAACCCCGAGACCGTGGACAGCCTGACCCTGCCGCTTTTGCAGGCGGCGGGCGAGCGGGCGCTGCTCTGGACCTGGCAGGATGCCAGTGGCGCGTTTCTGCGCGCGCTCGAGGTCGAGGATAACGTGATGTTCGTGATCCTCTCGATCCTCGTGTTGATCGCCGCGATGAACATCACCTCTGGCCTCATCATGCTGGTCAAGAACAAGGGCCGCGACATCGGCATCCTGCGCACCATGGGATTGACCGAAGGCGCGATCCTTCGGATCTTTTTCATCTGCGGGGCGTTCACCGGGATGATCGGCACGGCGATGGGGGTGATCCTGGGCTGTCTCTTTGCGATCTATATCGACCCGATCTTCAGCTTCGTGAATGTGATGATGGGCGGACAGGTCTGGGATCCGTCGATCCGGGGGATCTATCATCTGCCGGCAAAGTTGCAGGCGGGCGATGTGTTCTCGGCGGTGGTGCTGTCGCTGGGGCTTTCGTTCGTGGTGACGATCTTTCCGGCCCGGCGCGCGGCGCGGATGAACCCGGTCGAGGCCTTGCGCTATGAGTGAGGTGATGCTGCGTCTCTCGGGCGTCGAGAAGATCTATAACCGGGGCCGCACCGGCGAGGTGCGCGTCCTGTCGGGTGCCGATCTAGCCCTGCGGGCGGGCGAGATGGTGGCGCTGGTCGCGCCCTCTGGTGCGGGCAAATCGACGCTGCTGCATATCGCGGGGCTGCTTGATACGCCCGATGCGGGCAGGGTCGAGATCGGTGGCGAGGACATGACCGGCCTCAGTGACCGGCGGCGCACCATTGTGCGGCGGCAGGAGGTGGGCTTTGTCTATCAGTTCCATCATCTGCTGCCCGAATTCAGCGCGCTGGAGAACGTCGTCTTGCCGCAACTGGCCAACGGGGTGGCGCGGCGGGCCGCAGAGGTGCGGGCGCAAGAGTTGCTCGAAGAGGTGGGGGTGGGGCCGCGCGCCGGGCACCGGCCCGCTGCGCTGTCAGGCGGCGAACAGCAGCGCGTCGCCTTCTGCCGGGCGCTGGCCAATGCCCCGCGGGTTCTGCTGGCGGACGAGCCGACCGGCAACCTCGATCCCGCCACCTCCGATCAGGTCTTTGCAGCCCTTGCCGGGCTGGTGCGCGGCACCGGTCTCTCGGCGCTGATTGCCACGCACAACCTCGATCTTGCGGCGCGGATGGACCGCATCCTGCGGCTGGATCAGGGGCGCGTGGTGCCCGGCTGACGGCGGGCGAAGGGCGCCGCCCCGCAAGGGGGGCGGCCACCGGTTTCAGACGGATATGGCCAGTTCGGTCATCATGCCGGTCTGAAGGTGCCCCATGTGGTGGCAATGCAGCATCCACGGTGCCACCTCGCCCGCATCAAAGGCGATGGTGAGCATGGTCATCGGCGGCACCTGCACGGTGTCGCGCAGCGCGCCCGCGATCCGGTTCATCCCGACGCCGACAACCTGAAAGGCGTGGCCGTGCAAATGCATCGGATGCGCCATCATCGACATGTTGTGGAAGGTGATCTCGACGCGCTCGCCGGAGCGGACGGGCAGCGGCGTGTGCGCGCCGTAGGTCTGGCCGTTGATCGTCCAGAGATAGGGCATCATGCTCCCGCCGAGCACCACCTGATGGCTGCGATCAGGGGTGCGCGCGGCCAGCGGCGCAAATGCGCGCAACGCCGCCTCCTGCGTCAGATCGGCGGAAAAGGCGGGATGATCCGCCGCGCTCAGTGCGTCGATGCGCGTCACCGCGGCGTCTTTCGGGGCGAGGATCAGCCCGGTGCGGTCGCGGGCGCCTTCGCGCAGGGCCAGAACGGGCAGCGCCGCGCCGTCCGCAGGCAGGTCGATCTCGATATCGAGCCGCTGGCCGGGGGCAAAGCCGAAGCGGCGTGCCGCGCAGGGCTGGCAGGGATCACCATCGGTGGCGACGAGCCGTCCCTGAACCGATCCGAGGTCGATCCAGTAGGCGGTCATCGCCGAGGCATTGATGGCGCGCAAGAGCACCCGCCCGCCGCGTTCGACCGTCACCACCTCGGGATCGTCAAGGGTGCGATCATTGGCGAGATAGGCGTCGAAATCGACATCGTTGAGGTCCATCTGCATGCCCCCCATCGCCCCCATCCCGCTCATCGCGCCGCCCTGCATCCCCTGCATCGCACCGTGAGTCATGCCCTCCATGCCCTCCATGCCGGACATGCCGGACATTGCTCCGGTGCCGTGATCCATCGCGCCCCCCGTGACGCTGGCCAGAAGGTCCTCGGGATCCATGAAGGAGAAATCATGCAGCAACATCACCACCTCCTGCCGGTCAGCGGTGAGATCGGCTTGGGTGCGGACGATCAGCGGCGCGGCCAACAGGCCGACCTCCTGCGCCGGGATATGGCTGTGCATCCAGAAGGTGCCGGGGTGCGCAGCAAAGTCATAGGCGCGCGTCTCGCCCGGAGCGAGCATCGGGTTGGTGTTGGGCACGCCGTCCTGCGCATTGGGCGGGATCTGGCCGTGCCAGTGGATGATCGTCTCAACGTCAAGGGCGTTGGTCAGATCGACGCGGAACGCCTCGCCCGGATCGAGGGTCAGGCCAAGCCCGCCCGCGCCGTTGACAAGGCCCATCACGCGGGCGGCGCGGCCCTGCACCTCGATGGTGCGGGTTGTGGCGCTCAGCGTGCGGGCAGCGGAGGCGGCACGCAGGTGCGCGGGCAGAAGAAGCGTCGCGGATGCGACTGTGGAGGCGGCCAGGAAGCCGCGGCGGGTAAAGAATGTCATGTCATATCTCCGAAAGTGCGCCGGGAGGTTCCCGGCAGATTGCAGGTCTGGCTCCCGCACCATGGCGGGAGGAATCGTCAGACTGCGGTTTTCGGAGGGGGATCGGGCAGCGCGAGCCGCAGGCCCGCCACCTGCGCCTGTGGCGGGGCCAGAGAATCGAGACGCGCTGCGGGATCATGCCCGGTGGGCAGGGGGCTCGACGGGAGCGCCGCGCCCATGCAATGTTGCTTGCAGACGGGATCGTGCAGGCCCGGATCAGGACTTTTGTCCTGAGGCGCCGCGTGGATCATGTGCATCGCATGGGCTGCGGGTGTGCCGACATCCGCCGACATCCGATGCGCGCCGACCACCATGCCGTTGAGCAGCAGGGCCAGCAATGCGAAGGCTCGAAGCGTGCTGTTGATCCACTCGCTCATGCCGTTCGATATAGGGTCACGGACCGGATCGGGCAAGGCCATCCGACCGCTGTTCCGCAAGCCGTTGATGCGCCTTGCCGGTGGGGATTGATCGGGATCAAGGCGGGTGCTGCGCATTTGGGTGCAATGGTAGTGTGAACGCTCTGAGACAGAGATCATGAGACAGAGAAAAGGAGGCCCCATGCGACAGGTGATGACGATTGGTTTGGCGCTGGCGCTGAGCCTTGCAAACGTGGCGCAGGCGCAGGATGCCCGGGTCGGACAGGAAACCTATGAGCGCTATTGCGCCGCCTGTCACGGGCTCGAAGGATCGGGGCATGGTCCGATGCGCGCGGTGCTGACCCTGCATCCGACCGACCTCACGGCCTTGCGGGCCACCAATGGCGGAACCTTTCCGCTCGCCCGCGTGGTGCGGCGCATCGACGGGCGTGATCCGCTGGTGTCGCATGGCAGCCCGATGCCGATCTATGGCGGCTTCTTCGAGGGCCGTGACGTGGCGATGAAAACCGATGAGGGTCAGCCGCTTCTGACCAGTCAGCCGGTGGTTGATCTGGTGGCCTATCTGCAAACGCTGCAACAGCCCTGATCGGGCTTGAAGCGACGTCTGGCGGGACTATTTCCCACAGGCATGGAGGTGTGCCATGCGGTCCTTGGTCTTTGCTCTGATGGTGTCGGTCGGGCTGAGTAGCGCGGCGCGGGCGGATGACGCGGCGGTGCGCGCGGTGATTGCGGCCCAGATCGAGGCCTTTCTGGCCGGGGATGTCGCGCAGGCCTACAGCTATGCCAGCCCCTTCATCCAGCAGAAATTCGGCACCGCCGACGGTTTTGGCCGCATGGTGCGAGAGGGCTATCCGATGGTCTGGTGCCCGTCCGATGTGACCTTTCTCGAGGTCGAGGAGAGCGGTGGCAAGCTTTGGCAGAACGTCTTTGTCCGCGATGCCGGAGGCGCGGGCTATATCGTTGAATATGAGATGATCAACGGCCCCGAGGGCTGGAAGATCAACGGCGTGCGGGTGCGCGAGGCGCCAGACAGTTCGGTCTGACTCTAGCGCAGTCGCAAGAGCGGTGCGGGGCCAAGCGGGATCGGACCGAGAAAGGTCAGCCCCCTGCTGAACCGCAGCGGCACATCCAGCGTCTCGGGGTTGCCGTTCATCTGCGCGAGCAGCGACAGGCCATTTTCAACCGTCTTTGCCAGCGCTTGTGGCAAGGCGCCCGAAGCCTCGGCCAGCGACAGGATTTCTCGCCAGTTGCGGGCCTTAAGCGTGATCTCGCCCTCGGGATAGCCCTCTGCCGTGACGGTGACTGCACCAGCGGCCTGAAGATGCAACTGGCCCCATGTCGCATCGACCAGCGTCAGCTTGATCGCGGTGGGCTGCGGGCGCGCCTCCTCGACCGCCGAGCGGTCCCAGGGTCTGTCGAAGGTGACGTCGAGATCGGCGTGCAGGCCGGAAATTTGGCTCGGCAGGCGGCCCCTGGGGTCAAGGCTCGCGCGCCAGGGTGACGAGAGCGTCAGCCCTTCGGCGGACAGCCCGAGACGATAACGTGCGCCCTCCTGCCGCTCGCTGGCAAGGCTGAGCGCGTTGAGGGCGGTGGTCTCATTCGGGCGCGTCTCGGGGGCGATGCGCAGGAACGCGGCGGTCAGTGTGCCGCGCTCGGGGGCCAGTCGGGTGTTGGGCGCCATCACGAGGCTCGCGCGCATGTCATTGCTTTCGACACGGTATTTCTCGATTGGCGTGGCGATGATCTGGTCCTCTGGCCAGACGGCGATGACATGGTTCGGTCGGTAGCTGAGCGTCAGGATCTGAAAGAACGGGGCCTGCCAGGCAAGACCGGTCTCCGGGTCGGCGAGCATCAGATCGGAAAATCCGATGTCAAAGCGGTTGGGAAACCCCGCGATCGTCAGGTCAGAGGTTTCGGCCACCCAGCCTTCGGCGCGGCGGGCGTCGAACCAGGCTGAGAATGCGCTATGCAGGCCGTTCTGTCCGACGACCCAATAAGCTGACCAGCCAAGCGCCGCAACAAGGATGGCGGCAAGCAGAACTCTCATGACGGGTGCCTCTTTCATGCCTCTTGCCGATGGTGTTTATAGAGGCTGGCGGGCAAGGAACAGGGATATCGGGAATGTGGGTGTTCGGCTATGGGTCGCTGGTCTGGAACCCCGGATTTGAAGTGGCGGAACGGATCATCGCGCGGCTGCCCGGCTATCACCGCAGTTTCTGCATGCGCAGCATCCACCATCGCGGCACGGATGAAAATCCCGGTCTGGTCTTGGCACTCGATGACGCGCCGGGAGTGGTTTGTTGTGGCGTCGGTCTGCGCGTTACAGAGGACCGGGCCGAAGCGGTGCTGGACTATCTGCGCGAGCGGGAACTGATTTCCTCGGCCTATCTGGAGCACAGGCTGGAAATTGATCTGGCCGATGGTCGCCGGGTCGCGGCAGTGACCTATGTGGTGGACCGCGATCACGTGCAATATTGCGGCGGTCTTGATCTCGAGGAACAGGCACAGATCATCGCGCGCGCGGTGGGAGGGCTTGGGCCGAATACCGAGTATCTCTACAATACCACGGATCACCTCGGGCAGTTGGGGATCGCGGACCGCGAATTGGACTGGCTGGTGCAGCGGGTGCGGCAGATCTGCGGATAAATCCTTGGCTTGACGGATGTGACCGCGTAGGGTTGAGCCAAGAAATCCAAGTGTCGGGAGCGTCCAGATGGACCAGCCGGACCGTGAGGTCGAGCCGCAATTTTCATATCCGTCCCGCCAGATCATGCTGATGCTGATCGTGCTGGGGCTGGCCGTGTTCGGGGCGATTGTCGCGCTGCCGCGCGTGTTGCCGGTGTTTCAGGCCAATCTGTGGCTGAACGGATTTATCCTGTTTGTGTTCCTGATCGGGGTGGTGGCCTGTTTCTGGCAGGTGATTCAGCTGATCGGTTCGGCGCGTTGGATCGATGGATTTGCCGGACAGGTTCCCGGCCACGAGATGACCCGCCCGCCGCGCCTGCTGGCCCCTTTGGTCACGATGCTGCGCGCGCGCGGCAAGCGGATGCAGATCGCCTCAAGCTCGGCGCGCTCGATTCTCGATTCGGTGGCGCAGCGGATCGACGAGGCCCGCGAGATCACCCGCTATATCGTGAGTCTGCTGATCTTTCTTGGCCTTCTGGGCACGTTTTACGGGCTGGCCACGACGGTGCCAGCGGTGGTTGACACGATCCGCAGTCTCGCGCCGCAGGAGGGCGAGGAAGGCGTCGATATCTTCAACCGCCTGATGACCGGACTCGAGGCGCAACTGGGCGGCATGGGGGTGGCGTTCTCCTCGTCGCTGCTGGGACTGGCGGGATCGCTGGTGGTGGGCTTGCTGGAGCTGTTTGCCGGCCATGGGCAGAACCGGTTCTACCGCGAGCTGGAGGAATGGATGTCAACCATCACGCGGGTGGGATTCGCGGGCGGCGATGGCGAACAGGATGCCGTGGCCCATGTTCTCGATCACATGGCCGAGCAGATGGATGCGCTCACGTCGGTGCTGATCCAGTCGGATGTGAGCCGCGCCATGGTCGATGAAAAGCTCGGCGTTCTGGCTGATTCCATCGAGCGCCTCACCCATCGGATGAGCGATACCAACCCGGTTCAGGTGGCGCTGATGCGCCTTGCCGAAGGGCAGGAGCGGCTGGTTCAGGCGCTCGAGACGCGCGAGATGGTTGCAAATGAGGGGCTCGATGCCGAGAGCCGGATGCGGCTGCGCTCGATCGACGTGCAGATGCTGCGTATTCTCGAAGAGATCAGCGCCGGACGGCAGGAGGCGATGAGCGAATTGCGCACCGATCTCGCGGCCCTGACGCGGGTGCTGGGTCAGGCGCGCGGGGCGCCGGTGCGCCCGACCCGTCCGATGCCGCCGCACGCCGAGGCAGGCAGCGGCGGGGAGGGCTGACCATGGCGCTCTCGCGGCGCACCGGGGCGCGGTTTCAGGCCTCGATCTGGCCCGGTTTTGTCGATGCGATGACCGGGCTGTTGCTGGTGTTGATGTTCGTGTTGACGATTTTCATGATCGTGCAATTCGTGCTGCGCGAGGAAATCACCGGACAGGCAAGCAAGCTGGAGTCGCTCTCGGCCGAGGTGGCGGCGCTGTCACGCGCACTTGGGATGGAGCAGACCCGGAGCGGCGCGTTGCAGGATCGGGTGGGCGCATTGACCGCGACGCTGTCGGACGCGCGGACGCGGCAGGCCGAACAGGCGACGCTGATCGAGAGCCTGCGCGCTCAAAGCACCGAACTGGCAGGTGCGCTTGAGGCGGCGCAGGGCCGCATCGTGAGTTTCGAGGAACAGGTCGCGGGGCTGTTGGCAGAGCGGGCGCAGGCACAGGGCCTGATTGCCGATCTGGAGGGCGAGCGGCAGACGCTGCTGAGCGAACAGGAGCAGTTGCAACTGGCGCTGGCGGGGCTGCGCGACGAGGTGGATGCCCAGGCCGAGGCCGCCCGGCTGGACGCGGCGCGGCGCGCGGCGCTGGAGGCCCTGACGGAGGATTTGCGCCGAGCGCAGGCCGAGGCGATTGCGGGACAGGCGGCGCTGGCGCAGCGGTTGAGCGAAGAAGAAAGCGCGCGTCTCGTCGAAGCCGAGGCGGCGGCGGCGCTGCGCAAACGGCTGGAGGGGGCAGAGGCAGAGCTGACCTCGATGACGCTGGCGCTCGAGGAGCAGCGCAAACGTGCCGAGGAGACGCTGACCTTGCTGGCGGCGGCGGAAACCGCGCGCGACGATCTCGACAGCCAACTGGCGCAGGCGCTGCTGGATGCCGAGGCGGCGGGACGCGCGCAGGCGTCAGAACTGGCGCAGATGCAGGCGGGCCTTGCGCAGGTCAGGGCCGAGAAGGAGGCCGCCGAACGCAGCGCTCTTGATGCCGAGGAGGTGCGCGCGCGGCTGGTGGCAGCGCTTGCGGCGCAGCGGGCGGCAGAAGCCGGGGCGGCGGAACAGATGACCGCCGCCGAAGAGCGTGCGGCGCTCTTGTCGGAGGCGCGCGCGCGGCTCGCCGAAAGCCAGGATGCGGCGCTTGCGGCGCAAAGGGAGCGGGCGCTGCTCAACCAGCAGGTGGCGGCGCTGCGCCAGCAACTTGCCGGTCTTCAGGCGCTGCTCGACGATGCCAGGGAACGGGATGCAGCCTCAGATGTGCAATTGCAATCGCTTGGCAATGAACTCAACACCGCGCTGGCACGGGTGGCGGCCGAGGAACGGCGGCGGCGCGAGGCGGAGGAGGGACGCCGCCAACTGCTCGAGGCAGAGGCAGAGAGACTTGCCGCCGAGAAGGAGGATCTGGAAAAATACCGCTCGGAATTCTTCGGACGGTTGCGGGATCTTCTGGGCCGGCAGGAGGGGGTGCGGATCGTGGGCGACCGTTTCGTGTTCTCGTCCGAGGTGCTGTTTGCACCGGGCGAGGCGAGGCTGTCCGCGGCAGGGGAGGGTGAGATCGCCAAGGTCGCCGAGATCCTGCGCAACGTCACCGATGCCATTCCTGAAGGGATCGATTGGGTGTTGCAGGTGGACGGGCATACCGACACTGTTCCGATCATTGGCGGGACGCAATTCGCCGATAACTGGGAATTGAGCCAGGCGCGGGCCCTGTCGGTGGTGCGCTATCTTGCGGATGTCCTGGGTTTTCCCCCGGATCGTTTGTCGGCCAACGGGTTTGGCGAGTTTCAGCCCGTCAATCCGGCGGACACGCCAGAGGCCCGCGCCCAGAACCGGCGGATCGAATTGAAGCTTACCGGGAAATAGGCCCGAAACACTCTGACGTCTCTTGCGGTGATCAACGCAGTCACCGCAAGCCTGTCATTCCGCAGTCAGGAGCGGCGGCTTTTTCTTGCCGGTGATGCGACGGGCGACCGGACCTTCGACATCGAGAGCGATCTTGCCGTCCTTGACGCCGACCGTGACCACCCCGCCCTTGAGCAACTTGCCAAACAGCAGTTCCTCGGCCAGCGGTTTCTTGATGTTTTCCTGAATCACCCGGGCCAGCGGGCGGGCGCCCATCCTGTCGTCATAGCCCTTTTCAACCAGCCATTCGGCCGCCTCTTCGGTCAGGATGATCGTGACATCGCGATCAAGAAGTTGCGCCTCGAGTTGCAGGACGAATTTCTCGACCACCTTGAGGATCACTGATTTTGGCAACGGGCCGAAGGAAATGACCGCATCCAGCCGATTGCGGAACTCGGGCGTGAAGGTGCGCTCGATGGCGGCGGTATCCTCGCCCTCGCGGCGGTCACGCCCGAAGCCGATCGCGGACTTTGCCAGTTCCGCGGCCCCCGCATTCGAGGTCATGATCAGAACCACATTCCGGAAATCCACCTTGCGACCGTTGTGATCGGTGAGCGTGCCGTGATCCATCACCTGCAACAGGATGTTGAACACATCCGGGTGCGCCTTTTCGATCTCGTCGAGCAGAAGCACGCAATGGGGGTGCTGGTCCACGCCGTCGGTCAAAAGTCCGCCCTGATCGAAACCGACATAACCCGGCGGCGCCCCGATGAGGCGCGATACGGCATGTTTCTCCATGTATTCGGACATGTCGAAGCGCAACAGTTCCACGCCGAGACTGCTTGCCAGTTGCTTGGCGACTTCGGTCTTGCCGACGCCTGTGGGTCCGGCAAAGAGGTAGTTGCCGATCGGTTTTTCCGGCTCTCGCAGGCCGGCGCGCGCGAGTTTGATCGAACTTGCAAGCGCCACGATGGCCTCATCCTGACCGAATACCGTGCGTTTGAGGGAGGCTTCGAGATCCTTGAGAACTTCGGCATCGTTCTTTGAAACGTTCTTCGGCGGAATCCGGGCGATCTTTGCAACCACCTGTTCGATTTCCTTGACGCCGATCACCTTGCGCCGCCGCGAAGCGGCCAGCAGGTGCTGTGCCGCGCCAGCTTCGTCGATGACATCTATGGCCTTGTCGGGCAGCTTGCGGTCATTGATATAGCGCGCCGAGAGATCCACCGCCGAGCGGATGGCGTCATGGGTATATTTTACGCTGTGGTGATCCTCGAAATAGGGCTTGATCCCCTCAAGGATCTTGATCGTGTCCTCGACGGTGGGTTCATTCACGTCAATCTTCTGAAAACGTCTCGACAGCGCGCGATCCTTTTCAAAGTGCTGCCGGAACTCCTTGTAGGTGGTCGATCCCATGCAGCGTAGTTTGCCGCCCTGAAGCGCGGGTTTGAGCAGGTTGGATGCATCCATCGCCCCGCCCGAGGTGGCCCCTGCGCCGATCACGGTATGGATCTCGTCGATGAAAAGCACCGCATCGGGGTGTTTTTCGAGGTCGTTCACGACGGCCTTGAGCCGTTCCTCGAAATCGCCGCGATAGCGTGTGCCGGCCAGCAGCGCGCCCATGTCGAGCGAAAAGATCGTGGTGCGCGACAGCACCTTGGGCGTCTCGCCGCGCACGATCTTGAGTGCCAGACCCTCTGCGATCGCGGTCTTGCCAACGCCGGGATCTCCGACCAGAAGCGGGTTGTTCTTGCGCCTGCGACAGAGCACCTGAATGCAGCGCTCAACCTCGGTATCGCGGCCGATCAGCGGGTCGATTTCGCCCGATCGTGCCTTTTGATTGAGATCGACACAGTATTTCGACAGGGCGGAATCGCCGGTCTCGACTGCTTCGGACTCGTTTTGCTTGCTCGCCGCCTCATCCTCATGCTCGGAGGCTCCTGTCACTGGCCGAGATTCGCCAAAGGCGGGATCCTTGGCGACGCCATGGGCGATGAAATTGACCGCATCGTAGCGGGTCATGTCTTGTTCCTGAAGGAAGTAGGCCGCGTTCGACTCGCGTTCGGCGAAGATCGCGACCAGCACATTGGCACCGGTTACTTCGGTCCGGCCAGAGGACTGCACATGGATTGCTGCGCGCTGGATCACGCGCTGAAACGCCGCTGTCGGCACCGCCTCCGAGCCATCGATGTCGGTCACGAGATTGGCAAGGTCGTCGTCGATGAATTCGACCAGCGTGGTGCGGAGTTCGTCGGTATTGACGCTGCACGCCTTCATCACGCGGGCGGCGTCTGGCTCGTCCACGAGGGCAAGCAGAAGATGCTCCAGAGTGGCGAATTCGTGTTGCCGCGCATTGGCCAGGGCCAGGGCCGCGTGGATTGCCTGTTCAAGCGTGTTCGAGAATGAAGGCACGATGATGTGCTCCTTCTGATCTTGTTCCGGGCAGTATGCCCGAGAACCTTGGCCTCATAGTGTTAAAGTTTGGTCGATCGTGGTCCGGCTTCAAGGCTTATTTCGTCAAAGTCGCTCAATTTTCTTTTAACCGATGCTCAATTCGGTCACATCGTCGTCAAAACCTGTCCTTGCGGCCTCGGATTTCGGCAAAAACATCTACAGGTTGTGCTCCTGTCATCCCGAGCAGGGCCTTGATCGCCGGATCGCCGGCCCGCAAAAAGGGGTTGGTTGCCAGTTCTTCGGCGAGAATCGACGGCACCGTCTGGCGCCCTGCGGCGCGGGCCGCACTCACCGCTTCCGCCCTAGAGATAAGGGACGGGTTGTCGGGATCAATGGTCAGCGCGAATTTTGCGTTCGCTTGCGTGTATTCATGTCCCGAGCAGACCCGCGTTTCCGGCGGCAGCGCGGCGAGTTTGCCAAGGCTCGCATACATTTGCGCCATGCTGCCCTCGAACACCCGGCCACAGCCGAGCGCCATCAGGCTATCGGCGGTAAAGACCACCCCGCTGTCGGGGAAATGATAGGCGACATGACCAATGGTATGGCCGGACACATCAAGGACTTGACCGGTCTGAGTGCCGATCTGAACGCTGTCGCCCTGCTGCACCGCCTGATCCAGTGGCGGCAGACGATGGGTGTCGGCCGCCGCGCCGATGACGCGCGCCGGAGCGGCCTTGAGAAGCGCGGGCAGGCCGTCAACATGGTCCCAGTGGTGATGGCTCAGCAGGACATGCGAGAGGGTCCAGCCATGGTCCTTGAGGGCTTGCAGGATCGGCGCAGCTTCTGGCGCGTCGATTGCCGCAGTTGCGCCGCTGGCCGGATCATGGGCGAGCCAGGCATAATTGTCAGTCAGGCAGGGGACAGGAACGATTTGCAGAACCATTCTGTTTTCCAGATTACCAGTTCGTGTTACCCCTGACAGTGACCGAACTTGGAGCGCGTCGCAATGCATCTGGATGTGCAGGACCTGCGAAACTTCTACTACCGCGATCCTCTGGGGCGGGCGGTTCAAAGCGCCGTGCGCGCGCAGATTGCAACCTTTTGGCGGGAAGCGCAGGGGCAGACGGTTGTGGGCTATGGTTTTGCGGTGCCGTTTCTGCGTCCCTATCTGGCCGATGCCCGCCGGGTGATCGGATTGATGCCCGCGCCGCAAGGGGTGATTGCCTGGCCACAGGGTCTGCCGAACATCTCGGTGCTGTGCGAAGAGACGTTCTGGCCTGTGGAGACCGGGCATGTGGACAAGCTCCTTGTCGTGCATGGGCTGGAAACGTCGGATCAAGCTGGCGCGCTGCTCGAGGAGTGCTGGCGGGTATTGGGGCCCGGTGGATCGGCGCTTTTCATCGTGCCGAACCGGGCGGGTCTGTGGTCGCGCTCGGACCGAACACCATTTGGATACGGGCGTCCCTACAGCCAGGCGCAGATCGAGACAGAATTGAAACTGCACAACTTCATGCCGGAACGACATGCGACGGCGCTCTATCAGCCGCCCTCGGGCAGGCGGTTCTGGCGCAAGACCGCAAGGCTGTGGGAACGGATCGGGGCAAGGCTGTCGGTGGTGGCGGTTGGCGGTGTGCTGATGATCGAGGCCACCAAGCGGGTGCAGGTGCCGAGCGGGCCGGGATTGCGCACCAAGGTGCGCCGCCCGCTACAGGTGCTGACGCCGCAACCCGAGGCAAAGCCGGTCTGAGCGTCGCGCGCGCGACTTGGGGCTGATCCGCAAAGGCGGGCTCGGGGGTCCGTCCGGCTTGCGGGCCGCCAGCACCGCGACCTTACCGCCGATGCGCCTTGAGCCAGCGCCGCCACTCGCCCTCGGAGCCGCGAAAGACGTTGATGTCCACGTCGCCCGTCACACCCGGCACGCGGCCGGTGCCGGTATATTGCCAGAACATCCAGTGCTGATCGAGATAGACCTGATCGAGGGGCCTTGCCACCGAGCGCAGCCAGAATTCGACGCCCGGCAGCTTGCCCATCTCGTTCTGGTGGTAGAATTCCGGCGTGGTGTAGATGATCGGGCGCTGGCCGTAGTGCTTTTCGATCATCGACAGATAGATCCGCGCCTGACGGCGCACCTCCGTTGCGGGCGGACGTTTGACGCAGGTTGGCGAATGGGGATTCCATTCCATGTCGAGCACGGGGGGCAGGGTGCCTGTCCGGCGCGGCACATTCCGGATGAACCATTCCGCCTGATCCTTGGCCGGGCGGCAGAAATAGTAGAAGTGATAGGCGCCGCGCGGGATGCCGGCGCGGCGCGCGCCGTGCCAGTGGCTGTCGAACATCGGATCGAAGAAATCGCCGCCCTCGGTCGCCTTGATGAAGGCGAACGCCACGCCCGCGCGTTTCGCGGTATCCCAGTCGATATGGTCCTGAAACCGCGCCACGTCGATGCCATGCACCGGGTAGGCCGAGGGCGCGCGGCCCGACCATGTGACAGGCTTGCTGTCGCCAAAGCGGTCCGCGGCAAGGCCCGGCAGCGCGAGGCAGACGAGGGCGAGGCAGGTCAGGACCGCGCGCAGCATGAAGATCTCTCCAATCAGGGGATCACCGTCGCCACCCTGGCGGAAACGGGCCACGCGGGGCAGCCCGTATCGGTGCGCGCCGGGCTCAGCGGATGAATTTTCTCAGGATGTCGTCGAGGGGCGAGCCGTCACCGTTCTCGTCGAGCATCTGGAAGAGTTGCGAAAGCTCTCCGCCGCCCTGCGCCCCCTTGGCGCCGCCCATCAGGCCGCCGATCATGCCCATCAGGCCACCGCCTGCGCCGCCAGCCTGCATCATCCCGTCGATCTGGCTGTCGGGCAGGTTCTTCTGCAACCCGCCCTGCACCATCGCGGCCAGCGCCGGCAGGAACTGGCTGACAAGGCTTTCCTCGGTGCCCGAGCGTCGCGCGGCCTCTTGCGCGAGGCTCTGCGTGGCCTCGCGCCCGCCCAGAAGCTGCTCGAGAAAGTCCATTCCCTGCGCCCGGCCTTCGGGGCTGGCGGCGGTGCGCGCATCGTCAAACATCCGCGCCTGCCCTTCGCCGCGCAGCGCGCCCAGCACGTTCTCGAGCCCGCCCTGCGACGCGCGTTCCCGGGCGGCGGATCCGATGGCGGGGGCGAGCATCTGCGCCAGTTGATCGGCCGTGCCCTGATCGAGCCCCAGTTGCGCGGCGAGTTGGCCAAGGCCCTGACCGCCCTGTGCCTGTTGCAGAAGCTTCATGATCGACATTGATGCATCTCCCTGAAAATGACGTGATGAGAGAATGACAAAAGCATGAGTCAGGCCGGTGACAAAGGGGAAGTTTTGCGCAGCCCGCTCCGTCAGGCGCGCGCTCAGTCCCGTGCGGCCAGTTCGTCGTAACAGGCCAGCGTCTTGGCGGCATACATCATCGCCGGGCCGCCGCCCATCTGGATCGCCATGGCCAGCACGTCGCCCAGTTCCTCGCGGCTGGCACCGGCCCGGATCAGCGCTTCGACATGCAGTCCGATGCAGGGCTCGCAGCGGGCCGCGACCGAAATGCCGAGCGCCACGAATTCCTTGGTCTTGAAGTCGAGCGTGCCGCCCTCCTTGACCGCCTTGCCGAGCGCGCCAAAGGCGCGGGCGGTGTCGGGGATGAGCCCGTTGAGGGCGCGCAGTTCGGTGCGGGTATTGTCGATCTTGTCGTGCCATCCCATCGTGGTGGTCCTTTCGCTTGGGTCTGCCCCGCAGAAAGCACCCCTTGACGGGCGCGGCCTTGATCCAGATCAGCCGACGCGCTCTGCCACGAGGAACAGGTTGTTGGCAGGCATCTCGCGGGTCTCGATCCGGGCCAGTCCCGTCCCGGCAAGCCAGTCCTGCACTTCTGCGAGATCCTTGTAGCCAATCTCGGGGTCCTGCGCGATCAGGCTGGCGTGAAATCGCGCGTCGCCCTCGGAGGTGGTGCGCCCGTCGCGCAGGAAGGGTCCATAGAACGCACAGCGCCCGCCGGGGGCGAGGGCGCGCGCGACCTCGGCGATCAGGGTCCGGGCCTCTGGCGTGCTGATGAGGTGCAGCAGGTTGATCAGCACGATCAGCGATTGCCCGGCGTGGATCGTGCCCCAGCCCGGCGCGGTGGCATCGAGCGCGAGGGCGGGGCGCAGGTTGGGCCGCGCGGCCTCGGCGGCATGTGCGTCGATGCTGGCGCGGCGGGTGGCGTCGATCTCGGAGGGTTGCCAGATCAGGCCGGGCAGGGCGCGGGCGAAACCCGCGACATGCTGCCCGGTGCCGCTGGCTAGCTCCAGCGCCCGCCCCTGTGGCGGGGCGATGGCCTTGAGCGCCTCGGTGATGGCCTGAGCGTTGCGCGCGGCGGCGGGGGCGTGCAGTTTCGTGCCCTCCGCGGCCTCGACGACGGAGGCGGTGGGCGGCAGGCTGCGCCGCGTCATCTCAGGCCTCTTCGGTGCGGTCGGTGGCGGGGGGCGGCGCCGGGCTCAGGGCCGACAGGCGCGCATGAAGGGCTGCGTCCATGTCGAACCGGAGGGCGGCCAGCGAGGGGGCAAGCTGTTCGGCGGAGCGTCCCGAGATGATCGGCACCGGGGCCATGGGATGATGCGCGACCCAGGCCACGGCGAGCGTCGCCGGATCGGTGCCAAGCTCGCGGGCGATGGCACTCAGGTCGGAGGCGGCGCGGTGCATCCAGTCCTGACCGTAGCGGATGGCATAGCGCTCGTTGCCGGTGAGCCGCCCGGTTTCGCCGCGTGCATATTTGCCGGTGAGCAGGCCACCGGCAAGCGGCGAATAGCTGGCTGCGACCATGCCCTCGGAGGCGGCCATCGGCAGGATCTCCACCTCGGCCTGCCGTTTGAGGAGGTTGAACATCGGTTGCAGGATCGCGATGGGCAGGTCGAAGCGCAGGGCGATGCAGGCGGCCTTCATCACCTGCCAGGCGGCGAAATTCGACAGGCCGACATGACCGATGAGGCCGCGCGACCGGAGGTCTGCGAAGGTTTCCATCGTCTCTTCGAGGGGCGTGTCGGGGTCGAAACGGTGCAGGTAGAGGATCTCGACCGCGTCCATGCCGAGGCGTCGGCGCGAGAGATCGAACTGTGCCAGGATATTCGCGCGCCCCGCGCCCCCGGTATAGCCCGCCTTGGTGGCGATGCTCAGCCGGTCGCGATGGGGGGCGGCGAATTCGCCCAGCAGGGTTTCCGCCGCGCCGTCCGTGTAGAGATGTGCAGTGTCGAAATGGGTGAGGCCCGCTGCAAGGCAGGCCTCGAACATGGCGCGCGCGGCGGCTTTGTCCGCGCCGTCGCCGAATTGCATCGTGCCAAAGGCAAAGCGGCTGGCCGGGGTGCCGTCTGGAGAGGTGATGGGGGTGCTCATGCACTGGAGTTTGGCACGGGCGCGGAGGAAAGGGAATGGGGGGATGACGGGAAAGCGTCACGTGGGCCTCCGAGGTTTCCAGACCTTCACGCTGCGCCGCACCAAGGTCTGCTCAGCGGGACGGATCGGAACCGAAGCCCCGGAAACTTTGAAAGTTTCCGGTCCGATTTCTTTTCAAGAAATCGGGTTCCCCGATCTTCCGGTTTTCGCCGCAAAGGGGTCAAATCGGTCCTCAGCCGTGTTTTTCACCGGTGGAAGTCATGACCCGGACCGCAAACCATCTGACCCGGCGGTGACATCGAGCAAACGCGCGCCCCGCTCCGACCTTGAACATCGCGGGCAACCGGCTTAGGCGGTAGAGAGCAATCCCTTCCGCCGCCCGGAGCCTGCCCCATGAAGATGCATGAGACCTTTCTCAAGCCGATGCACCCCGAGGGGCGGCGCTTTGTGGCGATCTTTGCCGCTGTCACGGTTGTGCTTTTTCTGATCTGGGAGCCGCTGGGATGGATTGGCGCGGGTCTCACCGTCTGGTGCTATTACTTCTTTCGCGATCCCGCGCGCGTGACGCCCGAGCGCCCCGGTCTGATCGTCAGCCCCGCCGATGGCATGGTCTCGCTGATCGAGCCTGCGGTGCCGCCCGCCGAACTGGGTCTGCCGGACAGCCCGCTCACCCGCGTCAGCGTCTTCATGAGCGTGTTCAACTGCCATGTGAACCGTGCCCCGGTCGCGGGGCGGGTGGTGCGGGTGGCCTACCGGCCCGGCAAGTTTCTAAATGCCTCGCTCGACAAGGCGAGCGCGGATAACGAGCGCAACAGTGTGGTGATCGAGATGGCGGATGGCCGTCCGCTGGCGGTGGTGCAGATCGCGGGACTGGTGGCGCGGCGCATCGTCTGTTTCACGACTGAGGGCGCGCATCTGGCGCGCGGCGAGCGGTTCGGCCTGATCCGCTTTGGCTCGCGGCTCGATGTCTATCTGCCCGATGGCGTGCGCCCGCAGGTGCGGGTGGGACAGACCATGGTGGCTGGCGAGACGGTGATCGCGGAGCTGGGCCAATGATGGAGGATCCCGATCTCAACCCGCGCAAGGAGGTCACGCTGGCGCAGCTTTTGCCCAACATGCTGACCGTGGCGGCGATCTGTGCGGGCGTCACCGCGATCCGGCTGGGGGTGCAGGGCGATTATGTGCGCGCGGTGCAACTCTTGCTCATCGCGGGCGTGCTTGACGGGCTTGACGGGCGCATCGCGCGGCTCTTGCGCAGTTCGAGCGCGATGGGGGCGGAGCTCGATTCGCTCGCGGATTTTCTGAATTTCGGCGTCGCCGCGCCGCTGGTGATCTATTACTGGGGCTTGCAGGACGCACGCCACGCGGGCTGGATCGCGGTGCTGTTCTTTGCGATCTGCTGCGTGATGCGGCTGGCGCGGTTCAATGTCAGCGCCAAGAGCGGCGATGCCAAGGGCGGATCGGGGGCGTATTTCGAGGGTCTGCCCTCGCCTGCGGGCGCGCTGCTGGCGATGCTGCCGATGTTCGTGACCTTTGCCATTCCGGGGATGACCAAACCACCTGCGCTGCTGATCGGGATCTACATGGCGGGGGTCGGCCTGTTGATGATTTCGCCGGTGCCGGTCTGGTCGTTCAAGAAAACCAAGATCTCGCGCGAGAATGTCAAGTTCTTCCTGCTGGCCTTTGGCTGTATCGCGGCGGCGCTGGTGATCTTCACCTGGTCGGCGCTGATCGTTCTGTGTCTGGCCTATGTCGCGGCCGTGGTCTGGAAGCTGATCGAGATGCGGTGGTGGCCGGGGTCTGAGGTCTGACACATCGCGCAGACCGCTGTTGCGTCGGTCGCGGTCGCCATGTTTTCCAGTCTTCGGCTTGCGACCGCAAAATGAGAGTGCGGGATGCGCAGCGTTGGCTTTTTCTCAGGTCTTTGATCTGCGCGGCAGGGGCCGGGTTTGGCAGCCGGTTCGGTCGGGCTCCTCATGCGGGTGCAGAGCCGGCGCGCCATCCGTTTTGACGTGGTGTAAGGCAAGCCGATCATCGCGGCAAGGCTTGCGGACCTTCGAGGCCACCAAGTGGCTGGTTTACGTGATCGCGGCGCTGATGCTGTTCGAAGTGATTTCCCGCTATTTCTTTCACAGCCCTACCGGTTGGGGGCCAGAGCTTGCAACGCTGCTCTTCGGGCCGTTTTTCCTTTTGGGCGGGCCCTATCTTCTGCATCTCGGTGGCCATGTCGCGGTCGATATTGTGTCCTCGCGCGCCACCGGAGCGCTGCGCGTTCTGCTGGCGGTTGTAGCTGCGGTGCTGGCGCTTCTGTTTGGTGCTGTCCTGATCCGGTTCAGCGCACCGCTGGCTGTGCAGGCCTATCAATACGGTGAAACCAGCTATTCCGCGTGGAACCCGGTGATCTGGCCCACCAAGATCGTGCTGCCTGTTGCCGCATTTCTTCTGATGCTGCAAGCCGCAGCCGAGATCTGGTACGCGCTGCGGGGGCACAAGCCCTGATGGAAAGTTCACTCATCCTGGTAGGGATGTTTACATCTCTGGTGGTTCTGATGCTCAGCGGGGCCGGTCTCGCCTTCGTGCTGGGGGCCATCGCGTTCCTTGCCACGGCGACGCTGTGGGGGCCAAGTGCGCTGATTGTTACGGTGCTGAATACCTTCGAGACGATGACCTCTGAATCGCTGATGGCGATCCCGCTCTACGTCCTGATGGCAGCGATCTTGCAAAAATCGCAGATCATCGACGATCTTTACGAGGCGATGGAAACATGGTTTGGCGGGTTGTCCGGCGGTCTAGCCATCGGGACGGTGGTGATCTGCACCATCATGGCGGCGATGACCGGCGTGGTCGGAGCCGCCGTTGCGGCGATGGGCATCCTGGCGCTGCCCTCGATGTTGTCACGCAAGTATGATCCGCCGCTGGCGCTTGGCGCGATCTGCGCGGGCGGGACGCTTGGCATTCTGATCCCGCCGTCGGTGGTGACGATCGTCTATGCAATCACCGCCCAGATTTCAATCGGACAGATGTTCATCGCCGGGATCATTCCGGGGCTGACACGATCAGCATCGGTCAGGTCTATCGCGGCGTGGTGCCTTTCTTCCTGATCCAGGTTGTCATCTTGATGCTGTTCGTGATCTTCCCCGACATCGTGACCTGGCTGCCCGAACAGGCCGCAAACCGCTTGCGTTGAGGGTCCCGGCGGTCAAGATCGCAAACGCGAACGGGGCGCTGCCCTGTGCTCTGGCGCTCAAGCTCCGATTTCGGATTTGAGGAAGCGATAGAACTGCGGGCCTTCGGACCGGGTCACATTCACACGCAGCGTGGCGGGTCCGCTGTAATCCCCCGTGCGGAACAACCGGCCCGGGGCCACAAAGATCCCCTTGTCGCTGGCATTGCGGGCCAATTGCGACTCATCAATATGGTCAGGCAGCAGAAGAAGGCTGTAAAACCCCCGTTCGTTGGGATCAAACACCTTCAGTCCAAGCTGGGTGATCCGCGACAGGTAGCTTTGCCGGGCCGCATCGATCCGTTGCTTGAGCCGCTTGAGGTGCTTTTGATACCTCTGGCTGACGATCATGTCGGCGACGATCATCTCTGAAAACCGTGAACTGTTGACCGTCGTCACCATCTTGAGCGCTGTCATTTCCCGCGCGACTTTCCGCGCGGCGACAAGGTATCCTACGCGAAAGCTGGCCGACAGCAGCTTGGAGAAGCTGGAAATCGCGATCACCGACTGAAAATGGTCAAGCGAGGCCAGCCGGACGCCCTGCTGATCGGGAAGATCGGTAAACGGGTCGTTGTCCACCACCATGAATCCGAACTGCATCGCTGATTGCAGAACCGCATGGGCGCAGGCAAGGCTGTAGGAAGATCCGGTGGGATTCTGGCAGGTCGATTGGGTGAAGAAGATCTTGGGTTTCAGGTCACGGGCCACGGCACGAATCACATCCACGTCCGTTCCCTCCGTAGTGCGGGGTACACCGATTGCATTGATTTTGTGCAGCTTGAGCTTGGCCAGAAGCGGATAATACCCTGGGTCATCCACAAGGACGGTGTCGCCCGGCTCGAGAAACCGTCGGATGATCAGGTCCAGCGCGTGATTGGCCCCGAAGGTCGTCACGATCTGGTCGGTCGAAATTGGCAAGCCATCGCGGTTGTGCTTGACGGCGATCATCTCGCGCAGTGTCGAATGACCATAGGCGCTACCGTATCCGGACTGGTCCCCGTCCATCTTGCTGAACAGGTTTTTCGGGAACTGGCTCGGGATGGCGCCTTGCATCCAGGATTCAGGTGGTCGACCGTCACCGATCCGCACCGCGTGGTTCTGATCCAGTTGCGCCGTCAGCAACGAGATCATGTCGATCGCCTCGGCGACATGCCGGGGCGGGTTGGGTTCGGGCACCATGAAGCTTTCGGCGGAGGAGACGTAGAAACCGGAGCCCTGCACCGATCTTATCAGCCCGCGCGCGCTCAGCCGTTCGTAGGCTTCGACCATGGTCGTCTTCGACACGCGGAACTCCTCGGTCGCCCGGCGCAATGACAGCAATCGACGGCCTTGGGGCAGAATTCCTGAAACGATTTCGTCACGGATCGTCTGAACGATTTTATCGACTTTGGTCATGGGCACGGCCTGACAAGCCGCCCTGACAGTTTAAGGGCCTTTGAATTCGTTGTCAGTAGCAATCCGGATGCCGCGTGGTTGTCGATTGGATTCTGCCTCAATTACTTTGGCTAAAGGGTTGCATGGCGGCTCTGCTCCGTCCTTGAACGGTCGTTTCGACATGTCGTACACCATGGGGATATGTCATCCGTCAAGGGGATGCATCACTCGGCTGTCGCCATCAGCAACCGTTCGGATGCGGTTCGGGAGAGCCGGCTCTGCGTCCGGGAAAACCGTCAAATACCCTTTGCCAATGAGTCAACGGCATCGGCGGACGCCCTGCGTCTGTAGGCGAGCCACTCGGCAATCCGGTATTGTCGAGAATGACGTTCAAACTGATGAATTCGCGTCTTCTCATGGTCGATGATCGTTTCGATCAAAATCGGGATGCGCCGTCGCCCGGGCAGGGAAAGGTCGGGCGGCAGATCGCTCAGCATCGGACAGCCGAGCGTATCACGAAGGGCCGCAGCCAGTTCATCGATCGTATTCGTCGAAACGAACAGGCCGCCGGTGCTGTCGGCAAGGCATTTGGCGACGGTTTCGCCGTCATAGCCGGAGGCCTCGGGGCTGTTCCACGAGAAAGGGTCATGGGCCACCCGAAAGCCGATGACATGCACGGTGAGGTCGCGCGCCTCTGCCGCGAGGCGTGCGCCAAGCGCGCAGGGCGTGCCGCCGCAGGTCTCGTTGCCATCGGTGACAAGCACGATGATGCCCGACTGGGTGCGGTATCCGAGCACATTTGCGGCAGTCGTCACGGCGGCGGCAAGCGGGGTGAGACCGCCGGGATGGAGCGACTCGATGTCGGCGATCACATCGCTCGCTGCATCGGGGTGAGGCGCGAACCGCAAGGTAATACCCGAACAGCTATTCTTGCCCCCCGGCCCATAGGTGATCAGGCCGATTCTTCGGAACGGTGCGATATCGGGCATCGCCTGACGCAGGGCCACGCGCGCTTCCTTGATCCGCGACGGCGCAGTCGGGTTAAAGCTCAGTTCGTTCATCGATGCAGAGCCATCAAAGACCAGCATCGCATCGATGGTGCATCCCGTCGACGCCTGTGGCGCGTGGCCGGGAAGCGGGGCAAGCAAAGCGAAAGCGAGGGCGAAGGGCAGGGCGCGCAAGGCAGCCTCCAAAGACTGAGGTATTTTAACGCGCCGACGAGGATTGTCCAGATACACATGCTTGTGATGACGGAGTTGAGCCGATGCGGGTAGGGTGCGGCCCATGCCGGTGATCGACTATTTCTATTCCGCCCATTCCGCCTTTGCCTGGCTTGGCTCGGCGCAGGTGCTGAAGATCTGCGCCCGCCATGGGGCGCGGCTGGTGCACAGACCGATCTACCTCTCGCCTGTGGTCGAGGCGGCGGGGGGGCTGTCCTTTGCTGGGCGCACGCAGGCGCATGTGGACTATTTCTTTGGCCGCGACATCGAGCATTGGGCCGAGTTTCGCGGTGTCGAGGTGATCCGCCACCGCCCGACGCATCACGACAATCCGCTCGACCTGCCCAATGGCGTGATCATCGCCGCGCAGGAGGCGGGACAGGGCGCGGATGCGCTCTCACATGCGATCCTTGGTGCGCATTGGCGCGACGATGCCGATATTGCCGATGCGGCGACGCTCGCGACGCTGATCGCGGGCTGTGGCCTCGATCCCGAGACGCTCCTCGCGGCGGCTCGGTCGGAGCCGGTGCAGGCGATTCACGCAGCCAATACCGCCGAGGCGATCGCGAGGTCGGTCTTTGGCTCGCCGACCTATTTCGTCGATGGTGATCCGTTCTACGGTCAGGATCGGCTCGATCTGGTCGAGCGCGCGCTCAGCCGTCCCTTTGCGCCATCGGACTGGTGTAATCCGCCGGTGGGCTGACCCGCGCCCCGGAGCAGGGCGCAACGCCCAGGGACAGACCTCAGTCGCAGACCCGGGTCCTGACCGAGAAGCGCAACCTCGGGCGCGGCGCGTCGGGATCCTCGGTCAAGGGCACGAAGGCGGGCGGCGACAGCGGCGAGCCCGTCAGATCCGCGCCGTAACGCTGGCAGATCGCCAGCGGCGAGACAGAGACCGCGGCCGTCGGTTCGTCGAGGGCGCGCAGATCGACGATGTGACCGGCCTTGGTGCCGATGCCGCGCGTCTCGAACAGCAGGGGCGCGCCCATCTTGTAAAACCGGGTCCGCGCACCAAAGAGGCGATCTTCATCCTGCCAGTGGGTACCGGAGGCAAGGTGCAACTCATACCTGCCCGGCGGGACGAGAACGCGAAAGAAATCGCCCCCCACGATATAGGCGGCCAGGGTTGCTTGCCCGGTCTCGTCATGGATCAGCGTCAGGTAATAGTCCTGTCCCGCTCTGGTCCTGACCTGAAGCGGAAAGACGGCGGGCAAGCTGCTGCTGAGCCACAGAAGCCCGGTTCGCGGCGGGCTGTCACCGGTGTCAGCCGCGACGGGTGCGGGCAGCAGGAGCGCGCCGAGCACCAGCCCGAGGATAGCGCCCGTGAGGGACATCCGGGGCAGCGGGCGGAGGCGTATCTGGGCGCGCGGCGTCATGCGGGGATCTTAGCATCCGAGCGCGCAGAGGTGCAGGCCCTTTATGGCGTCAACTCCAATGAGCCGCACGCGCGGTTGCTCTGCGGCAGGCCGCGTGGCCTGTTCCCGTCCGCGCGCAGTTCCTGTAAACGGACATGAAATGCCCCGGTTCGGGCGCATCCCGGCATCAGGGAGAATGACGATGGCATGGGTTTACTTGGGCCTCGCGGCGATGTTCGAGGTCGCCTTCGCGATGAGCATGAAATATTCCGAGGGCTTCACGCGGCCGCTGGCGACCGCCATCACGATCATCGGGGTGATCGGCGGCATCGGCTTTCTCACCCTCGCGCTCAAGACGCTGCCGGTGAGCGTGGCCTATCCGATCTGGACCGCTGTCGGCACGCTGGGCACGGTGATCCTTGGTTTTGCCCTGCTTGGGGAAAGTCTTTCGGCGCTGAAGATCGTCTCTGCCGCTGCGATCGTCTTTGGTGTGGCGGGGCTGAAGCTCTCGGGCAGCTGAGGCGCGACGTTGCCCGGCCCGTCAAGGCTCTTGATCCCTGCACGCCCTGCGTCTATACGCGCCCGGTGGCCCTAGGATGGGGTCCGACTCAACCACAGACACGCCGCGTTCGGTCGCTCCCGTCGCTGGGGGCCGCATCCGGCAAGGAGATAGCGACAATGAAACTGAATGAACTGCACGACAATCCCGGGGCCAACAAGCGCAAGAAGCGGGTCGGCCGTGGTCCGGGTTCCGGCATGGGCAAGACCGGTGGCCGGGGGATCAAGGGTCAGAAATCGCGATCGGGTGTCGCGATCGGCGGCTACGAGGGTGGCCAGATGCCGCTCTATCAGCGCCTGCCCAAGCGCGGCTTTACCAAGCCGAACCGCAAATCCTATGCCGTGATCAATCTCGGCCTGATCCAGAAATTCGTCGATGCCAAGAAACTCGATGCTTCTGCCGCGATCACCGAGGACGTGCTGGTGGCCTCTGGCGTCGTGCGCCGCAAGCTCGACGGGATCCGGGTTCTGGCCAAGGGGGATGTTACCGCCAAGCTGACCATCGCCGTCACCGGCGCGTCGCGCGCGGCGGTCGTGGCGGTCGAAAAGGCGGGCGGAACGCTGACGGTCGCAACCGTGCAGGCCGCTGAATAAGAGGTTGTGAGCGGCCTCGGTGCCGCTTACATATGCCTCGAGTTTTCCTTGACGCCGCCTGAGCTGGAAAACAGCCCAAGGCGGCGTTGACATATGAAAGAGACCCGCGAATGGTATCTGCAGCAGAGCAAATGGCGGCCAATACAAGTTGGGCCGCGCTGGGCAAAGCCACCGATCTGCGCAAGCGCATCTTCTTCACCCTAGGACTCCTGATCGTCTATCGTCTGGGCACATTCATTCCGGTGCCGGGTATTGATGGTGCGGCCTTGCGCGATTTCATGGAAGGTGCCCAGGCCAGCATCGGCGGCATGCTGAGCATGTTCACCGGTGGTGCGCTGGGGCGGATGGGCATCTTTGCGCTGGGCATCATGCCCTATATCTCGGCCTCGATCATCGTGCAGCTGCTGACGGCCATGGTGCCGGCACTTGAGCAGCTCAAGAAAGAGGGCGAGCAGGGGCGCAAGAAGATCAACCAATACACCCGCTATGGCACGGTGCTGTTGGCCACGCTGCAATCCTATGGCCTGGCCGTCAGCTTGCAGGCGGGCGAGATCGTGACCAATCCGGGGGCGTTTTTCATCGTCTCCTGCATGATCACGCTGATCGGCGGCACGATGTTCCTGATGTGGCTGGGCGAGCAGATCACCGCGCGCGGCATCGGTAACGGCATTTCGCTCATTATCTTTGTCGGCATCATCGCGGAAGTGCCCGCCGCATTGGCGCAGTTCTTTGCCTCTGGCCGGTCCGGCGCGATCAGCCCGGCGGTGATCATCGGGGTGATGCTCATGGTGGTGGTGGTGATTGCTTTTGTGGTGTTCATGGAACGCAGTCTGCGCAAGATCCATATCCAGTATCCGCGCCGTCAGGTGGGGATGAAGGTGTATGATGGCGGGTCGAGCCATCTGCCGATCAAGGTCAACCCGGCGGGCGTGATCCCGGCAATCTTTGCCTCCTCGCTGTTGCTCCTGCCCGCGACGATCAGCACCTTTTCGGGCAATCAGACCAATCCGATCATGTCCACGGTCATGGCCTATTTCGGCCCCGGTCAGCCGCTTTATCTGGTGTTTTTTGCGGCGATGATTGTGTTTTTCACCTTTTTTTACACCTTTAACGTGTCGTTCAAGACCGATGAGGTTGCGGAGAATCTCAAGAACCAGAACGGCTTTATCCCCGGAATCCGTCCCGGCAAGCGCACGGCGGAGTATCTTGACTACGTTGTGAACCGGGTGCTGGTGCTGGGCGCGGCCTATCTGGCGGCGGTGTGTCTGCTGCCGGAAATCCTGCGCAATCAGTTTGCCATTCCTTTCTACTTTGGCGGCACCTCGGTTCTGATCGTGGTGTCGGTCACGATGGACACGATCCAGCAGGTTCAGTCGCATCTGCTGGCGCATCAGTATGAAGGTCTGATCGAGAAATCTCAGCTGAGCGGCAAGGGCAAGAAACGGCCGCGTCGAGGCGGGGTGACGCGCCGATGAACATCATTCTTCTCGGGCCGCCGGGGGCGGGCAAGGGCACGCAGGCGCATCATCTGGTCGAGACCCGCGACATGATCCAGCTTTCGACCGGCGACATGCTGCGCGAGGCCAAGGACAGCGGATCAGAGATGGGCCGCATCGTGGCGGATGTGATGGCCCGCGGCGATCTGGTGACGGACGAGATCGTGATCGGGCTCATTCGCGAACGGTTGCAGGGCGAAAAACGCGGCGGCTTCATCTTTGACGGCTTTCCGCGCACCCTTGCACAGGCCGATGCGCTGGCCGATCTGCTGGAAGAGCAGGACGAAACGCTCGACGCGGTGATCGAGTTGCGCGTCGATGACGAGGCGCTTGTCGAACGCATCACCGCGCGCTCGACCTGCGGCGCCTGCGGCGAGGTCTATAACGACATCACCAAGCCCTGGCCCGCGGATGGGAAATGCGTGAAATGCGGCTCTACCGACATCCGCCGCCGTGCCGATGACACGGCTGACGCTCTGCGCAACCGTCTGATGGAATATTACAAGAAGACCTCGCCGCTGATCGGTTACTACTATGCGCATGGACAACTCACCACGGTCGATGGTCTGGGCGAAATCGAGGCGGTTCAGACGGCAATCGAGGGCGCGCTTGACAGAGAGGGATCTGGGGCTTGACGCCCTGCTCATTTCCCAATAACCAGCCCTTTCTTGACCCCGAGATTGATTCTCGGTCGGGGCATCGCCCGACCTGAGTCGCTCATCCGAATTCAGCTGCGGCCCGGAGCGATTGCGCCTCGGGCTCGCGTTGTGAAAAAAGGTTCTGGTGCTACGGAACCGCAACAAAAAGGAAACTGCACTTGGCACGTATCGCCGGCGTCAACATCCCGACCAACAAACGGGTTCCAATCGCCCTCACCTACATCACCGGAATTGGCTATGCGTCGGCCAAAGCCATCTGCGAAGCTGTGAACATCGATATTTCGCGCCGCGTCAATCAGCTTTCGGATTCCGAGACGCTCGCGCTGCGCGAACATATCGACGCCAATTACACCGTGGAAGGCGACCTGCGCCGCGAGACGCAGATGAACATCAAGCGCCTGATGGATCTTGGTTGCTATCGCGGTCTGCGTCATCGGCGGAATCTGCCGGTGCGTGGTCAGCGCACCCATACAAATGCCCGCACCCGCAAAGGCCCCGCAAAGGCCATTGCCGGCAAGAAGAAATAAGGAGGGCATGAGATATGGCACGTGATACCAAACGCACCAAGAAGAAAGTTTCCAAGAACATCGCCACTGGCGTTGCGCATGTGAACTCGTCCTTCAACAACACAAAGATCCTGATCTCTGACGTGCAGGGCAATGCGATCGCCTGGTCCTCGGCCGGCACGATGGGCTTCAAGGGGTCGCGCAAATCGACGCCCTATGCCGCGCAGATGGCGGCAGAAGATGCCGGGCGCAAGGCTCAGGAACATGGTATGCGCTCTCTGGATGTCGAGGTTCAGGGGCCGGGCTCGGGCCGTGAATCGGCGCTCCGTGCGCTTGCAGCCGTCGGTTTCAACATCACCTCGATCCGTGATGTGACCCCGATGGCGCATAACGGCTGCCGGCCGCCGAAACGCCGCCGGGTCTGATTCGATCGCTATTCAGGCAGGGCCGCGCAGATGTGCGGTCCGCCTTCGTCATTTATAACCTCGGGCGTTCTGGACCTTTGGACATGGGAACAGAACTGGAATGGAGGGACGCATGATCCACAAGAACTGGGCCGAACTGATCAAGCCAACACAACTTGACGTGAAGCCGGGCAATGACCCGCTGCGTCAGGCCACGCTGGTGGCCGAGCCGCTGGAACGTGGCTTTGGCCTGACGCTGGGCAATGCGCTGCGCCGCGTGATGATGTCCTCGCTGCAAGGGGCCGCCATCACCGCCGTGCAGATCGACAATGTGCTGCACGAGTTTTCGTCGGTTGCCGGTGTCCGCGAGGATGTCACGGACATCGTTCTGAACCTCAAGGGTGTCGCTATCCGCATGGAAGTGGACGGACCCAAACGTCTGTCGGTCAATGCCAAGGGGCCGGGTGTCGTGACCGCTGGCGATATCTCGGACAGCGCCGGGATCGAGATCCTCAACAAGGCGCATGTGATCTGCCATCTCGATGAAGGGGCCGATCTGTTCATGGAATTGACCGTGAACACCGGCAAGGGGTATGTGTCTGCCGACAAGAACCGGCCCGAGGATGCCCCGATCGGTCTCATTCCCATAGATGCCATCTATTCGCCGATCACCAAGGTCAGCTATGATGTGCAGCCAACCCGCGAGGGTCAGGTTCTGGACTATGACAAACTGACCATGAAGATCGAGACGGACGGATCGCTGACCCCGGATGATGCGGTGGCCTATGCCGCCCGCATCCTTCAGGATCAGCTGTCGGTGTTTGTCAATTTCGACGAGCCGGAATCGGCTACCCGTCTGGATGATGAGGATGGGCTGGAATTCAATCCGCTCCTGCTCAAGAAAGTGGACGAGCTGGAACTCAGCGTGCGTTCGGCCAATTGCCTCAAGAACGACAACATCGTCTATATCGGCGATCTCATCCAGAAAACCGAGGCCGAGATGCTGCGCACCCCGAACTTTGGCCGCAAGTCCCTGAACGAGATCAAGGAAGTGCTCTCGGGAATGGGTCTGCACCTTGGAATGGATGTCGAGGACTGGCCGCCTGACAATATCGAGGATCTGGCCAAGAAGTTCGAAGACGCCTTTTGACCACGGAGCCGGAAACTTGAAAAGTTTCCGGACCGATTTCTTTTCAAGAAATCGGCACACTGACACGACGGGCAATCCTGCCCCAAGGAGAGGGAGCTGACACGCATCAGCCCCCCGGACAAAGCAAAAACGCTTAGGAGATAGAAAATGCGTCACGCCAGAGGATACCGCCGCCTCAACCGCACCCATGAGCACCGCAAGGCGCTGTGGGCGAACATGGCCGGCTCGCTCATCGAACATGAGCAGATCAAGACCACCTTGCCAAAGGCCAAGGAATTGCGCCCGATCATCGAGAAGCTGATCACGCTGGGCAAACGTGGGGATTTGCACGCGCGCCGTCAGGCAGCGGCCCAACTGAAACAAGACGCCTATGTGGCCAAGTTGTTCGACGTTCTTGGCCCGCGCTATGCGGAACGTCAGGGCGGTTATGTCCGGGTGCTCAAGGCCGGGTTCCGCTATGGCGATATGGCGCCGATGGCGATCATCGAATTCGTCGATCGCGATCTCAATGCCAAGGGCGCAGGCGACAAGGCCCGCGTCGCTGCCGAAGAGATGGCCGACGAAGAATAGATCCGGGCCGCCCGGGTCCACGGTGTTGCCCCCGCCCTCACCGGCGGGGGTTGTCGTTTGTGGCGATTTGGGTATTTGGACCAAGAAGAAACACGGCAGGCTTGCATTGGCCGCAGGCCGCCCGCATATCCTGTCGCTGACCGTCGAGCGGCGTGGAGGTCTGATTGTTCCGCATTCTCTGCATGTTTCTGATTGTGCTTGCGGGCCCGGTTGTGGCCGAGACCCGCGTTCCCGTCAGCCCGGCCGACATTTCGCTGGGGTTTGTGCCCGTGGTGCGCAAGGCGGCGCCTGCGGTGGTCAACATCTACGCCCGCCGCGTGGTCGCGGCGCGACGCAGCCCCTTTGCGGGGGATCCGTTCTTTGGCCGGTTCTTCGAGGAATTCGGAGCCGGCCGGCCGCAGGTGCAGAACTCGCTCGGATCGGGGGTGATCCTGTCTTCGAACGGGATTGTGGTGTCCAATTATCACGTGGTGGGCGAAGCGACTGATATTCGCGTGGTTCTGAACGACCGGCGCGAATATGGCGCGCGGGTTCTGTTGGGGGATGAGGAGGCCGATCTGGCGGTGTTGCAGCTTGATGGCGCGCCGGATCTGCCCACGCTGCGTCTGCGCGACAGCGACAGCGTGGAGGTGGGCGAACTGGTTCTTGCGATCGGCAATCCCTTTGGCGTGGGTCAGACCGTCTCGAGCGGCATCGTGTCGGGTCTGGCGCGGTCGGGCACGGCGATGGGCACGGCGCGCGGCTATTTCATCCAGACCGATGCGCCGATCAATCCGGGCAATTCGGGGGGCGCGCTGGTCGATGTCAATGGCGATCTGATTGGCATAAACACCGCGATCCTGTCGCGCTCGGGTGGCTCGAACGGGATCGGTTTCGCAATCCCGTCCGCGCTGGTGGCTCAGGTCGTGGCGCAGGCGCAGGCGGGCAAGACCAAACTCGAACGGCCCTGGGCCGGCCTCGGCGGTCAACCGGTGACGCCGGACATGGCCGAGGGGCTGGGCCTGCCACGCCCGGACGGGATCGTGATTTCGCAGGTCCATCCGCAGAGCAGCTTTGCGGCGGCAGTGCGGGCCGGTGACGTGATCACGGCCGTCGATGGGCAGCCGGTGAACAGCCCCGCCGAGATGGTCTATCGGATGACTTTGGCCGGGATTGGCAGGACCGCCTTGATCACCCGCTTGCGGGATGGCGTGATGGCCGAGATCGAGGTGGCCATGATGGTCGCCCTCGAAGATCCGCCGCGTGCCACGGTGGAAACCGGGCCGCGCGCGGCATTGCCGCAGATGGTGCTCTCAACCGTCAATCCGGCGGTGATCGATCAGTATCGTCTGCCGTTGACCGCCGAGGGTGTGATCGTCGAGGATCCCGGCCCTTATGGCACACGGGCCGGATTGCAGGCTGGCGATATTCTGCGCGGCCTGAACGGGATTTCGTTTTCTGACAGTGTCAGCGCCGCCGCAGCACTGGAGGCGGTCGGGCGCTCTCTTGCGCTCGAGGTGCAGCGTGGCGCGCAGCGCGTCGTGTTGCGGCTGCGGGTTTGAGGCATCATGGCGGATCTCTTTGACAGTGACGCCACGCCGCCGGCCAAGCCCGCCCCGCGCCCGCTGGCCGATCGATTGCGTCCCCGCGCGCTGGCAGAGGTGATCGGTCAGGATCAGGTGCTGGGTCCGGAGGCGCCGCTTGGCGTCATGCTGGCCTCTGGCAGTCTCACATCGCTGATCTTCTGGGGGCCGCCGGGCGTGGGCAAGACCACCATTGCGCGGCTTCTGGCGGATGAGACAGCCCTGCATTTTGTGCAGATCAGCGCGATATTTACCGGTGTTCCCGAGTTGCGTCGGGTGTTCGAGGAGGCCAAGCATCGGCGCGCCAACGGGCAGGGGACGCTCTTGTTCGTCGATGAGATCCATCGTTTCAACAAGGCGCAGCAGGACGGATTCCTGCCTCATATGGAGGATGGCACGATCCTGCTGGTCGGGGCCACGACAGAGAATCCATCCTTCGAATTGAACGCCGCCCTGCTGAGCCGGGCGCAGGTGCTGGTGCTGACCCGTCTGACCCTTGGCGATCTGGAACGGTTGGCGCAGCGCGCCGAGCGGGACTTGGGCCGTGCCCTGCCGCTTGACGGTCCGGCGCGAGAGGCGCTTCTGGAGATGGCTGACGGTGACGGGCGCGCACTCCTCAATCTGATCGAGCAGGTGGCGGCCTGGAAGGTCTCTGGCAAGCTGGACAGTGCGGCGCTCGCCACCCGCCTGATGAAGCGGGCGGCGAAATACGACAAGAGCGGTGACGAGCATTACAACCTCATCTCCGCGCTGCACAAATCGGTGCGCGGGTCTGATCCTGACGCCGCACTCTACTGGCTGGCGCGGATGCTGACGGGGGGAGAGGATCCGCGCTATCTCGCGCGGCGCATCACCCGCATGGCGATCGAGGATATTGGTCTCGCCGATCCACAGGCTCAGACGGTGTGCCTGCACGCCTGGGAGATCTACGAACGGCTGGGCAGTCCCGAAGGCGAGTTGGCCCTGGCGCAGGCGGTGACTTATCTCGCGCTCGCGCCGAAATCGAACGCCGGTTATGTCGCCTACAAGGCGGCCTTGCGAGAGGCCAGGAGGACGGGCAGTGAGCCGCCACCAAAACATATCCTGAACGCGCCCACCCGGTTGATGAAAGAGCAGGGATACGGCGAGGGTTACGCCTATGACCATGATGCCGAGGGCGGATTTTCCGGCCAGAACTATTTCCCGGAGGGCATGAAGCGCCCGGTTCTCTATCAGCCGGTCGAGCGTGGTTTCGAGCGCGAGCTCAAAAAACGACACGAGTTTTTTTCCAAGCTGCGCGCGCGTCGGCCTTGACGTAAGATGCCGTCTCTCCTGAAAAGTTCATAAATACTTGATCTTACACGGTTCTGGCGGTGCTGGAGTCTTTGTTGGATCAGAGGGTGGAACACCAGGCGTTTTCGTGGTTTGATGGAAGTATGTCGTTTTCAAGTATCCTGACCGCGCGTCAGACCGTCTCGCTCTATGCGAGAACCACTCTATGCGAGAACAATGGGTCTCTGGCTGCTGCAACGACAGATCAACCACAAGACAGGGGAATCTCATGACACAGAAAACCGATCAGGTCCTTCTGGACAGGCTGGCAGAGGCCGCGCGCCGGGGGGATATCTCGCGCCGGTCCTTCATGCATTTCGCCGCTGCCGCCGGGATCACGGCCTCTGCGGCCACCGGCCTCTGGGGCACTTCCGTCAAGGCCGCGGCGGCGCGCGGCGGCACGTTCCGCTGGGGCGTGCATGATGGCAACACCTCGGATACCCATGATCCGGGCACCTATGTGACGCGGCAGATGATCTTTCTGGCGCATACCCACCGCAGCTATCTGACGCTGATCGAGCCCGACAATTCGCTCGGGCCGGATCTCGCGGTGAGCTGGGAAGCGACGCCGGATGCCAAGCAATGGACGTTCGAGCTCAATCCCGGCGCTTCGTTTCACAGCGGCAAGCCGGTCACGTCGCAGGATGTCATCGACAGCCTCAATCATCACCGCGGCGAGGGATCGACCTCGGCGGCCAAGGCGCTGTTGACCGATGTGACGGACATTACCGCCGATGGCGATCACACGATTGTGATCAGTCTCGCGCGCGGCAATGCCGATCTGCCCTGGCTGATGACCGACTACCATTTCGCGATCTGTCCTTCGAAGGGCGATGGAACGATCGACTGGCAATCGGGTGACGGGAGCGGTCCCTACAAGATCGACTCGGGCGAGTTCGGAATCCGCTGGGAATTGACCCGCCACGAAGGCTGGCATCTGGATGGCGCCTGGTTCGACAAGGTGACGATGCTGGTCCTCAACGATCCGAATGCGCGCCAGACCGCGCTGGTGACGGGGGATATCGACTGTGCGTCGCTGATCGAGCTCAAGACGCTGGCCCTCTTGCAGCGTAATCCGAACATCTCGGTGGACAATATTCCCTCGGGCGGGGCGATCACCATGCCGATGCATTGCGATACTGCACCGTTTGACGATGTGCGGGTGCGCACCGCGCTGAAACTGGCGATGAATCGCGACGAGATCATCGAGAAGATCGCGTTTGGCGCCGCAACCAAGGGCAATGATTTCCATCTTTCGCCGGTGCAGCCCTATTGGCCCGACGATATCCCGCAGCGCGCGTATGATCCGGATCAGGCCAAGGCGTTGCTCAAGGAGGCGGGGCAGGAAGGTCTGAGCGTCAATATCTCGGTGGCCGACAGCGTTTACACCGGAGCGGTCGACATGTGTGTGCTCTATGCCGAACAGGCCAAGGCGGCGGGAATCAACATCCGCGTCGTGCGTGAGCCGAATGATGGTTATTACTCCGATGTCTGGCTGAAGAAGCCGTTCAGCGCGGTTTCCTGGGGGGCGCGGCCGACGCCAGATGTGATGTTCACCCTGGCCTACAAGGATGACGCCGCCTGGAACGAGACCCGCTGGCAGAATGCGCGGTTCAACGAGTTGCTGTTGCAGGCCAAGGCGGAGCTGGACCAGGCCTTGCGGGCCGAGATGTATCGCGAGATGTGTCTGCTGATGCGCGACGACGGCGGCACGCTGCTGCCATTCTTCAACAACTGGGTCTATGCCCGGGGCAAGGGGCTGGAGCGCCCGGAGAATGTCGCGGCCAGCTGGGGCTGTGACGGCGCGCGTGCCGCCAGCCGCTGGTGGTTCTCTGCGTGAGCGCATCTGCAAACCACGCGGCACCCGTCGGGGTCCGAGTCCTGCGGTGCTTGGCAGGGGTCGCAAGGCCCTTCGCCCGGCTCACGCGGCCCTTGCGTGGCGGAAACAGAAAAAAAACTCTACCGGGACCGTAAAATACTGTTAGCCTGAGTCAAAAGACCCGCCGGAACAAGGTGGCAGGCGAAAACAGGGAGAGGGAAAGATGGGGGATATTCTTGGGCTCGTTGCAAAACGGCTCGGACTGGGGCTGATCATTCTACTGGTCATCTCGGTCATCATATTTTTCATGGTCGAGCTTTTGCCCGGCGATATCGCGCAGGCGGTGCTGGGTCAGGGCGCGACGCCCGAGAACCTCGCCGCGCTGCGCAAGGAGATGGGCCTCGATCAGCCGGCGATCATCCGCTACCTCAACTGGCTCAGGGGCGCGGTGGTGTTCGATTTCGGAAATTCGATCGTCACCGGAGCGAGCGTGGCGGACACGATCAGCGAGCGTTTTGCCAACACCCTCTTTCTGGCTGCCTATGCAGCGGTGATCGCGGTGCCGGTGTCGATTGTCCTCGGGGTTCTGGTGGCGCTGGCGCGCAACTCGATCTTTGACCGGGTGGCGAATGTGGCGACGCTCACCTCGATTTCCAGCCCCGAGTTCTTTCTGGGCTATATCCTGATCCTCTATTTCTCGGTGAAATGGGGCATGTTCCCGGCGATTGCCAGCCTCAGCAGCGACATGAGCTTTGGCGAGTTGCTGAACCGCACCTTTCTGCCTGCGCTCACGCTGGTGCTGGTGGTGACAGCGCATATGATGCGGATGACGCGGGCGGCGATCATCAACCTGCTGGCCAGCCCCTACATCGAGATGGCTCGGCTCAAGGGCACGCCGCCGTGGAAGGTGATCGTCAAGCATGCCTTGCCCAATGCCTGGGCGCCGATCATCAACGTGGTGGCGCTCAACCTGGCCTATCTCATCACCGGTGTGGTGCTGGTCGAGGTGGTGTTCGTCTATCCGGGTATCGGACAGGCGCTGGTCGACGCGGTCTCGAAGCGCGATTTCCCGGTGGTGCAAGCCTGCTGCCTGATCTTTGCCGCGACCTTCATCCTGCTCAATCTGGCGGCGGATGTGGGATCTATCCTGACCAATCCGCGTCTGCGGCATCCGAAATAAGGGGACGCGGACATGAGCGTTTTTGTCATTCTCTACTATACGCTGCTTCTCGGCGCCTCCTGCCTTGCGGCTTACTACAAGAAGCGGTCGGCGTTTCTGCTGCTGTTTTCGCTGACGCTGGTCTCTTTCATCCTGGGGATCATCGGCGGGGTTGCCGCGCTCAGGATCGTGGCGATCTCGGCGGGGCTGCTGGGGCTGTCGGCGATGGTGTCCTACGCGTTCCGCGAATTCCTGATCATGATCGCCCCGAGGAACATGGCCAAGGAGTTGCGCACCGCGCCGCTTACGGCGGCCTTCGGGATGTTCGTGATCTTTACGGTCGCGATTGCCGGGATCTTTGCACCCTTCATCGCGCCCTTTGGCGAGGCGGAGGTGATCTCTTCGGCCTTTGCGCCGGCGGATGAGAACATGCTGCTGGGTGCCGATCAGCTGGGCCGCGACATGTTCAGCCGACTGGTATTCGGCGCGCGCAACACGGTGGCGCTGGCGCTTGCGGGCACGGTGCTGGCCTTTACGCTGGGCGCGCTTGCGGGGTTGCTGGCAGCAACGAGCGGCGGCTGGTTCGATCAGGTCATCGCGCGCACATCGGATGTGATCATGTCGATCCCGTCGCTGATTTTCGCGCTGTTGATGCTGTCGATCTTTGGTGGCGAACTGGCGAATGACACCACGAGTTTCTGGCTGCTCACGGGTTTTGCCATGGTGACCGGGTTGCTGGTGGTCTCGGCGGTTTCGGAGCGCAGCGTGATGGGCTGGGTGATCGGGCTTGCGGTTCTGGCGGGGGTTTCGGCGGTCTTTGCCGGGGCGATGCTCATCCTCTTCAACCCGTCCGAGATCATCCTCATTCTGGTCGTCGCCGTGATCTACAGCCCGCGCGTGTTTCGTCTGACGCGGGCGGTGGCGGGCAACGTCGTGGTGATGGATTACATCGAAGCGGCCAAGCTGCGCGGCGAGCGGACGTGGTATCTGATCCGGCGCGAGATCCTGCCCAATTCGACCGCGCCTCTGGTGGCCGAGTTCGGGCTGGAATTCTGTTTCGTGTTCCTTCTGATTGCCGGGCTCAGTTTCCTTGGCCTTGGCATTCAGCCGCCGACCGCCGACTGGGGGTCGATGGTGCGTGAGAATGCGACGCTGATTTCATTCGGGGACATCACGCCGCTCATTCCTGCGGCGGCCATTGCGCTGTTGACCGTCGCGGTCAATTTCGTGGTGGACTGGATGCTCTACCGTTCCTCTGGCCTGAAGGTGTAACCCCATGACCAAGAAGAAAGATGTTCTGCTGAAAATCCGCAACCTGAAGATTCAGGGTTACTCGAACGAATCCTGGAT
>Ga0100385_1000157_pt1 | contig 92136 bp, 80 predicted proteins | sample CryGeymeta201509_FD_81543 | JGI IMG/M metagenome (GOLD analysis project Ga0100385, IMG submission 81543) | Groundwater microbial communities from Crystal Geyser aquifers in Utah, USA - Crystal Geyser metaG 2015-09 | ecosystem: Environmental > Aquatic > Deep subsurface > Groundwater | place: USA... | reverse complement strand
TCGGAACGTGGTGTACGCGTCGAGATCAGCCCTACAGCCCGCGAATGGTTGGCCAAACGCGGGTACGACGAGAAGCTCGGAGCTCGTCCGCTTTCACGCATCATTCAAGAATCGATCAAACAGCCGCTCGCCAATGAGATTCTGTTTGGCGCGCTTGAGCACGGCGGCACAGCGATGACGGATGTTGAGGATGACAAGCTGGTCTTCACGTTCGAGACCAATGCTCCCGAGGACGACGAAGCGTAAGTCTAGAAGCTGACGGGGGGAGCTACTTTGGCCGGCGTTGAGTCGGCCTTTTTCTTGGCGGCATCAAGTCGCAGCTTCTCTTGCAGAAGCGCGTCAGCCTTGGCTTTCGCGGCAGCCTTTGCTTTCGCAGCCAAGCGCGCCTGAGCCGTTTTTTTGTCGGCTTCGGGCGACGGCACAGCGGCCACACTCGGAGTGCCAAATTTTGTGGGCTGAAAAGCCTCGACAGGTTTCTCCGCCAGGACCTCTACTCCCGCAGGCATTTTTTCAGCCTCGTCCACAAGTTCGAGATCAGGAGTCTTCTCGACAGGGCGGGCTGGCTTGCGACTCTTCGTGCTGCTCAGCTCGTCTGCAACCGCAGCGGAGGCGGCCTCAGCAGCCAGAATTCCACCTCGAACCTGAGACATCACCAGCGGAACGCTGTCCTGAACCTCTTCCTGAACCTCTTCAGTCGCTATGACCTCGGGTGCAGGAATTGTTGCAACCACCACGTTGGGCGGGTCGCCGGGCATCGGAATCATCTTGAGCATCATCAGGATGCCCACAAACGCGATAATGAAGACGACCGTGAGCGCACCAAGCACGCCCACCAAACCCTTGTTTCGCGAGAGATCCTGAGCTGTTGTGCTGAAATCTACGCCCGGAAAAGTCGGAGCAGTCAACCGCGACCGAGAGGGTCGGATGCCTGCCGTGACGTCGGCGGCAATATTCGTGAGAATCTGCCGGACTTCCTGCGCCGACGCTGGACGATCGCTTTGTGCCTTACAGATACAGCGGTCGACGATCACAACGAGATCAGGGTGCAAACCATCGCGAAGGGTCGCCAACGACGGTGGATGGCGATGCACCTGCGCAAACGACATGTCGCCGGTCTCGAATGGAAGTCGACCGGCGAGAATCTCGAACAGCGTCATGCCCAGAGCATACAAATCGGTGTGGTGCCCAAGCTGTTCGCCCATCACTTGTTCGGGCGCCATATAGGCGGGTGATCCCCGAAGACGTGTCCCCCGCGCAGCAATATCTTCCAGAGATCGCGCAAGACCAAAATCGATCAACCGAACCTTGCCGTCAGGTTGAACCATCACGTTGGCGGGCTTGAGGTCACGATGAATCACGTTCTTGTCGTGAAGGTATTCGATCGCAAATGTCAGCTCGATCGCCACCCGTAGAGCCTCGGCCTCGTCAAAACGGCCATTTTTTTTGAGAAGCTGATCGAGAGTCTCGCCCTCAACGTACTCAAAGACCATCATCGCGCGACCACCGATCTCGGTCACGTCAAAGATACCCACCAAGTTCGGATGTGAGAGCGTCGCAAGCGCGCGACTTTCGGTCAGGAAAATCTGTTGGGCCTCGGGATTATCTGCCAGTTCTTCGCTGAGCAACTTCACCGCGACCAGTCGGTTCAAAAGGGTATCCTGAGCACGCAGCACCACGCCCATACCGCCTCGGCCCAAGACACGTTCAAAAACGTATCTGGTGCCCAGGTCCATGGCAGGCGCTTGCCTAGTTTCACTGCTCATAGGTCCACTTTAAGGCGTGTCCCCAGTAAGATCGGGGATGCGGATGGTCATGCCAACCGAAACAGAATGAATGGCCGAAATATTCTTTCCGACCGGGATATAAGAGTACACGACTTGCATCTCGGCGTCGCTTGACAGAACGACCAGCAACCCCGCCTCTGTCTGCAGGAAGTCTTTATCGAGCGAGAGCAAGTCCTTCCGAATGTCGGTGTCTCGAATATTCTGCGCAGTCACATTATTCCGGGTCACCACAAAGGTTGTGCCAAGCGTGTCGCCCTCGATCACGGTGAATGCGCCGCGCACACCTCCAAAAACCACGACGCCTTTACCGATGAATTGACCGACCTTCGCATCGCCGATGACTTGATGCCCCGGAGCGCCGAAACGTAAACGCACGCCCAAACCCGCTCGAGCGAACGTGCGAGTCGCCGGGACATATCCTCCAAAAAGAATCGATTGTTCGAGGTCGGTTTGCCCGTCTCCCAAGGTGACATCGTCCTCTTGTGCATTTGGACTGGTGTTCTCTGGGTCGCGAAAAGTCTGCCCAGGAGCGCGGTAGCCGCCTGGAAGCTTGGCTCGTGTTTCGGTAGTAATCACGCCCATCGGACGGCGATACAGGTTGTAACGCGCGGCCATGGTGATATCGCCCAGCCCCATCACGCTCTCGGAAAAGTCGTACACAGCATCGCGGGCGCCTTGCAGGTCGACCGTGTCTTCTCCAGCCGGCAACCTCAACACAACCGGCTCGGCTTTGTAGGAAACCGACTTCATCTGAACGTCGATCGCGAGTTCAAGGCGGTCTGTGAAGCCGTATCGAAGGCCCAGGCCCAGGGTCTGGGACGTGAATGTCCCATTAAGGGGGAACTCCCGTCGACCGCCGTCGGTCTGGTATTCCTCGGTCGCTTGCTGGAAATCGAATCCCAAGGTGAGCGAAAGGTCATCTTTTGGTAAGGTCCAAGGTGAAGCGAAGGCATTTCCACTAAGAGCGATCACTGACAAGCCCACAACCGTGGCGAGCAAATTTCTCATCCTGACTCCACTTCAACAGTATGTGTGGGATTCTCCCCCGACATTCAAGGTTTCACAAAACAATCTCAACGAATTGAAATCTTTTTTTTCTCTCTTGCGTTGTTTAGTATGGAACGTACCGCCGAGGTCACATTATGGGTTCAAGCCTTATGAGAACACTTATCGAAATTCCGCTCTGGATTCTGGCAAATATTCTTTGCTCCATCATCCCGACGGCAATCGCATATCAGTTTGGAAACCAGGTCCTTGGTTGGACGCAGGTTCAGGCGGGCTTCTACCTCACGGCCATGGTCATCGCGACGATGACCTGGGGGTCATGGGCAGCGCTCATCTGGAGCCGTTCGCGTGTGGTCCGAATCGGATTGCGAGCCTCGACCGTGTTGCCAGGAATCGTGACTTCAGCGATCGGTATCTTGGGACTCTGGACCGGTTTTGGTGCTGTCTTCGCGTGGGCTTTGGTGATCGCAGCAGGCATTGGAACCAGTGTCGCGGCGGTACTACTGAGCAAGAAGCTCGGCGTTCGTCCGAGCGCGTTTGCCGCAAAGAACGTGCTGGCTGGCTTGGTCGCATTCCCATTCGTGACGACCATGATTGCCGGCGTCATCGGAAGTGTTTGGTATCATTTCATCACCCATCCAGTGGACGGCAATTGGCGTTCATTGGTCAGTTTCGGAACGGTGATGGTGACCGTGATGGCCGTCGCTCTGATTTCAACGGTGATCCCCGCCCTCACCAGCAGCTTCGCGCAACGGGCTACAGCCAAGCTTCGCTGATCAGCGTTTTTTTGCCTGAGCGGTGTAGGGATCTTCTGGCCACGAATGCTTGGGATACCGGGCGCGCAGTTCCTTTCGTATCTCCTGATACGTCGTTGCCCAAAAACTCTTCAAATCATTGGTGATTTGGGCTGGCCGCCTGTTCGGTGCCAGCAAATGCATCAGCACAGGGACGCGTCCCATGGCGATGGTGGGCGTTTCGCTCCACCCAAAAACTTCCTGCATTTTCACCGCCAGCACAGGTGATGCGACTTCCTGATAATCCACCGCAATCGATGACCCGGATGGCACTTCGATGCGGGCTGGCGCGTGCTCTTCGAGGGCCCGTCGTTGGCTCGCACTCAAAAACCCGAGCAGCGACGACGACACATCCTTGATCTCTTTGAGCGAGCGTTTCCCCCAACACAACCCTTCCCACAACTCGTCCATGCCGTGGGCCACATCCGGAATCTCAAGCTCCGGGCAATGAAGACGCAAGAAGTCGATGCGTTGCAACAAACCTTCGGCGAGCTCTCCTCGCGCCATGCGTTCACGCAAGGCCCCGGCGAGCGCGGCCGCCATTTGTTCCGCGTCAACGGGCAACGGTGATGTTGGAACCTCAGAAAGTGCGAGATGACCAAACGCGACCACTTCCCGAACCACAACCCGATCGAGGGTGGCGTCAAAAGAGACCTGTCGTCGACGCTGCACCACCCCAGGAAACACGTCCTGAAGCCATTCCGTCTCGAACGCGCTGGCCATACGGATGATGGCATCACCGTCGCGGTTGGTGCCAAAGAGCACGTGCGCAATCATGCAGGGATGGTCCTTCACCAACGACTCTCGGCCAGGGACAGCCGAGCCCCCGCCTGCCAGCGCATAATTGCGGGCACGCTGCAGGGCTATTCGGTCAGGAAATCCAGCCGCGCAGGCTTTGAGCCGCTCAATATCGGACGTGGTCTTGTCGGCCGGCAATCCGCGACTCAATTGTTCGGCGACAATTTTGGCGGCTCGCGCTCGCCCCACATGAACCTCAAAGCCGAGTGAGCGGGCTCGGCCGACTTGACCGCGGGCGACCTCAGGAAAGAGTCTCCACCGTTCCAACAAGTCGCTCTCGGCAGGCGGCGCATCGGGTTGGACCCGCACCACGAAGTCAGGCTCAGAGATCAACGCAGCAAGCTCAGCAACAGCCTTGGCACAGCCTCGGTCCTTGCCTGCCTCGATCATGGCGGCAAGACGCGGGTGAAGCGGCATCGAATGCAATCGTTTGCCTTTTGCCGTCAGTCCCGATGGCCCAAGTGCACCCAGCATCGTCAGGAGCTCTGAGGCGCGTTCGATTCGTGCCGTCGGCGGAGCTTCATACCACTGAAAATCCTGGATGCTTCCCCATGCAGCGACTTCCATCAGCGGCCGCGACAAGTCGATGCGATGGATTTCGGCGACATCGTAATCACGCATTTTATGTTCGTGGGCCGATGACCACAGCTTAATCACCCGACCAGGCTGCGTACGGCCTGCCCGCCCCGCTCGCTGTTTTGCAGATGCCAGTGAGATGCTCGTCGTCACCAATTCGTCGATTCCCGTCGATACGGACGCCACGAGTTGGCGAACCAAACCCGAATCAATGACAGCAGTCACGCGCGGGATCGTCAGAGATGTTTCGGCGATATTGGTCGAAAGAATCACACGACGTTTGGAGCCCGGATTCAAGGCGCTGTCTTGATCTTCCCCGGATTGAGAGCCAAAAAGCTGTACGAACTCAAATTGAGGAAAAGTCGGTGCAAGCGCGTTCGCGACGTCTTCGATTTCACGACGGCCAGGCAAAAAGACCAACACATCGCCACCGTCATCTGGTCCTTTTACCAAGCGGTGAAGAGCATCGCGCACGGCAAAGACTTGGTCGTCATGATGCAGGTGTTGGATCTCAAGCGGAAACGTTCGTCCCGGGCAATCGATCGAGGGTGCGTCGTTCAGAAATGTCGACACAGGACCGGCTTCTAGGGTCGCAGACATCACGACCACTTTCAGATCATCCCGTGCCTCAAGCACTTCGCGAAGGAAGGCAATCGCAAGGTCAGCGTGGATGGAGCGCTCGTGAAATTCGTCGAGCACCACAATGCCAACGCCCTCGAGCAGCGGATCACTTTGAAGGCGCCGAGTCAGGATCCCCTCGGTGAGCACCCATAACCGTGTATCTTGGCCGCCGGCTCTCTCGTTGCGAACCCGAAACCCAACTTCATCACCCAGGCTCTGGCCGCGTTCGTAAGCGATTCGCCTCGCCACTGCCCGCGCAGCCACTCGACGTGGCTCAAGCACCACGACCTCGCCGGGGACGATGTTGGCGTCCAATAAGGCAGGGGGAATGCGTGTGGTCTTTCCCGCACCAGGTTCCGCCCTAATGATCACAGCCTGATGATGACGAAGTGCCTCGATCACGTCGGGTATGACGTCGTCGATCGGCAGATGAATTTTGTTCAAGCCGGAATCTCTTCGTCGGCAGAATGCATGGTCTCAAGCGTTGTCAGGTAGAGCCCAAAACTGTTGACCTTGTAGCCGGCACTCTCGATGCGACGCCTTGCCTCATCGAGTTGCTCGGGCACAAGTGCGTTGGCAATGCTGTCGCGTTGGTCATGCATGGCCCACCACATGTAGTCCGGCATCACCTCAAAGACGTTGCCGAGGTTATTACGGACGAAGTCGATATCCCACTGCCGCGTGGCCTTGAACGGATTGTAGCCTGGGTACTCCATCTTCAATCGGGCCGAACAAATCACGCGCCCAAGATGAAAAAACGCACGGTCGAAGCTGTATGGCGACGTCCGCTGCTCAAATTTTCCGAAATCAGATGCGGTCAGCGCCAAGTCCAGTCGACTGCTGCGTACCGCAAACTGTCGCAGAGCCTCGAATCGGCCGCCCGCGCCTTTGCCCAGACCATCAGGTTCGAGGCGAGGAATCAATGAATCCAAAACGTCATTTGGCACGTAAGCCGGGAAATCATCGGACGGAAATCGTTGGCGCAGGTCTTTATGGTACTCGCGCAAAAAGAGCCGGTAGTCGAAGTCGTCCAGCTGAACGCCGAGGACCAATGAGGTGCGAATCAGGTGGTGCGCGCCTTTTTCAGTCATCGGTCGCCTCCTCCAAAAGCTCGAATCGCATCAAGATCGGGAATCACCAAACCACGCTTGCCGACTTCGACCAGTTTTGAACGCTTTAGATTCTCAAGGATTGCCCGAGTCCGAATCAGCGGGATACCCGTAAGTTGCGAGACATGACGGGCTCGAATTTCAAGCTCGATGGCCTGTGCTCCGTTTTCCAACGACTCTGGGGCCAAATGAAGCAGCACCTTAACGACTCTGGCTTCGTCCCCGTAATGAATCAGGTTTTGGATGGGCACGGAAACCGTCCGCGGGTTGAGCACACCTATGCGGGCGACCATTTCACCCAGCCCATCACCTAGATTATCGTCAGACAAGTCGAGGACAGTCGTATCATCGAAGGCGCGAAGGCCCACGTCAGCCTTGTTCACGCCCCAGATATCGCCGCGTGCAAGCCTCACCAGACCGTTAGACCCTTGAATTTGAACCGATCCCGCGATGATAAGATGAACCGCTCCGACCCCGGGATCGTCGATTTGGGCGCGGTGCCCCCAACGAATCAGCCGGCCGCGGGTCCGCAAATCAGCGGCCCATCGGTCGAGTAGTCCAGAGCCGCGTATGTGCCAGTGGGAATCCATGGGGCCCACTATAGCCTCACCCGATGCGGTGCGTCATCTCGAGGTTGAGGCGAAGGTAGCGTTCGATGGTTTTGGACATGCGGTCCTCGATCGGTCCTCCTTCGCGCGCGGCGATTTTTTGGAATGCCGTGGTCAGACTCTGCCGAAGTTCCGCGTGCGTGGGGGGCGCGCTCGGGTCATTCCATTGAGGAGCCGCCAATTTAGAAAACCCATTAGGCTCGGTCATCGATTGAAGGCGATTCAACCACTCAGATGCAAACGGGGCAGCATCGGCACTGACCTCCACGACCTCGTTCAATGCCGCGAGGTTTTGGTTCTCGGTGGCGCGAAGCGCATCGTGTGAATACACGCCCCCTGCTTGAATTCGACTCATGATCGGCTCCAACGTTGAATGGCTAAGTCGTCGAGCGCTTCGGCGGCCTTCTTGGCGAGCTCGGCCTTTCGTTCCTGCTGCCACTTATCTTGATGCGAGACCACGGCGTTCAATTCCGTTTCGGCCTTGGCCATCTCCCTACGTTTCTCGGTCAAGGCAACTTCTGCGAGCTCAAGCCCATGGGCAGCGGCGGCAATCTTAATGTCGAGGTCAGCACTCTCGAGTTCTAGTCCAGCAACATATTCAGAAATCGACCGTATTTGCTGGATATCATCCGCATTGGACCGCATCTCGCGGGCCTCTTGCCGCCGCGTCGTCAGCTCCACCTGTTCTGCTTGCAATGACTCAAGCTCAGTCCGCGCTTGAGCCCGCAAATTCGATGCCTGAGCGTAGGCAGCAATCGCGGCGTCTTTTTCGCCTTCGCGAATCTTGAGCAATACGGTCAGCGGATATTCACTCATCCTGCGATGTCTCCCAGACGGGAGACCGTTTCTTCCAACGACGTCCATTCATCCAGGTCTTGCCGCAGGACTGCATCAATTTCGGGAATCAAATCGATCGAGAGGTCGACCTTTTCGTCGGTGCCATATTCATATGCGCCCAGAGTGATGAGGTCTCGATGTGCTTCATAAGTAGCGTAAATTTCACGGAGCCTTCCCGCGTATTCGGTGTGGGATTTTGAAACGACGGCCCGCATGACTCGCGATAACGACGCAAGCACATCGATCGCGGGCCAGTGATTACGAGACGCAATCTTGCGGTTCAAAATGATGTGTCCATCCAGGATTCCGCGTACTTCGTCTGCGATCGGTTCGTCCATATCGCCACCCGCGACCAGCACCGTGTAAAGCGCGGTAATCGTACCGACTTCGCCTGCACCGGCCCGCTCAAGCAGACGCGGCAACATCGCAAAAACACTGGGTGGATACCCTTGCCGCGCCGGCGCTTCACCCGCAGCGAGCCCGACTTCACGCTGTGCGCGGGCGAAACGAGTCACAGAGTCCATCATCAAAAAAACATTGGCGCCACGGTCGCGGAACCACTCGGCGATTGCAGTGGCGACAAAGGCGGATTTAAGCCGCACCAGACTGGGCGCATCGCTGGTGGCGCACACGACCACCGAGCGTTTCAGACCTTCTTCGCCCAGTACATCTTCGATGAAATCTCTCACCTCTCGACCACGTTCGCCGATCAGACAAATCACGTTCACGTCGGCGAGGGCTCCCCTGGCGATCTGGCCAAGGAGGGTGGACTTACCAACCCCCGAACCCGCAAAAAGCCCGATGCGCTGCCCTTTGGCAAACGTCAAAAGTCCATCAATGGCACGGACTCCTGTGGGCAGCGGTTCTTCGATACGTTGACGCATCAGCGGGTGCGGAGGGGCGCGGTCAATCGACCAGTCTTCGAACCCATCCGTCAATGGAGGCCCGCCATCAATCGGATGGCCAAGACCATCCAGAACACGTCCTTTCAGCCCCAAACCCACTCGAACGCTGAAAGGGGCGAGCGTCGACTCCACTTCTGCATCATTTCCAATCCCATCCACCGTTCCCAGGGGCATCAGCACGGCGCTCTCTCCCTGAAAACCAACGATTTCGGCAAGGCGTTCTGGCCCGTGTTTTGGCAAGATCCGAACGACATGCCCCACCGACGCTTCGGGAACGGTGGCGCGCACCACAAGCCCGGTAACCTCTTGAACACGGCCCCGCAATTTCAGTGGTTGCACGTCATCGAGACGATCGAAATACGAGGATAAGAGGCGCTCGCTCATGCCTTCCCCAAAAGAACGCGCCGAATGGCCTGCATCTGAGTCTCGAGACGGGCGTCGATATCACCGGCGGACGTGTGAACAATGCAGTCGGCTGGACTTAAGCGCTCATCGGCAAGAAGGCGCACGCTCACACCGAACTCTTGCGAGAGTGCGTCCACGAGGCCCTGCACATGCACCACAGATTCCGGGGGCACCGACATCTCAAGGTCTCCCCGGCCACGTGCTGCCGCAGCCGCCTTGTGGATGATCGTCTGCATCGCGACAGGGTTCGATTTTACGACCTCACCCACAACCCGCTCCGCAATCTTCAGCGCGAGCTCAACGGCTTCAGGTTCTGCCCGTTCAAGCCAAGCCGCGTGGTCGGTCTGAATTTTAACCAAGGCCTCAAGGTATCGCGCACCGCCCTCCAAACGCCCCTCTTCAACGGCCTCTTCGCGGATCCGACTTGCGGCCGCCTGAGCCTCCTCCACCAGCGCCAGCGCTTCATTTCTTGTGCACTCGACTTCGTCGGCCAAGTCCCTCAAATCACGCCAAACCTTTGCGCGAACTAAAGTCGGACTTCTTTCGAACGCCGGGCGGACGGAATCTGGCAATTCGATCGTTTTAAGTACCTTAGGCATTCTGTAGTTCCGAAGCGACTTGCCTGAGTTCACGGCATGCACCGATGCGGCTGGTATGGAGCGCCCTTTCGATAAAACGATCGAATTCTGCGCTCTGCAATTCCATAGAAAGCCGAGACAAGCAGGTCCGGTAGCGGCGCCCGATTGCCATGGCCGTTGCGTACATCCCCAGATCGAGAGCCAAATGCGCCATGTTGGGATGAGTCGCCGAGAGAGCGGCCGCAGCGTCGGCAATCGCAGCCTTCGCGTTCTCACCCATCGACAGCGCAAAAACCATGTCGGCTTCACTCACCCTTCGGTCGCCCAAACCTCCCTGGAAACGCGCTCTTTCACGGGCGTCCGACGCCGTCGACAAAAGAACAACAGGCCCGAACCGATAGAACCAAAGGTAAGGGTTAATATGCACGCGGGAGACCTGAAACGGCGGGTCAAGGGCTTCGTCTTCCGTGGGCTCTGGAGGCTTAGTTAGGCGTTCGGCAATTGATGGCAAGACCTCATCATCTTCAGTTGGCGCACTTACCCGCGACGACGCCCCCTTCATCGACCCCGCAGAGTCCGCGTCCAGATACTTGAGCAATTCAAGCGAAGCTCGATTTGAAATTTCGATTTCCGGGGGAGTCATCAACGTCTCCGGACCAGCACAAATGATAAGCCCGCCGCCAAGCCCAAAACCATGATCACCAATAAACCCACGAGAGCTTGAAGCGTGGTCTTGTTGGAGGCTGCAACAGAAACCGGCCCCACTTGAGTCATCTTGATGTTGGTGGAGACCACAGGAACCGCGATCGCGGTGGTGACCACTTCGACTTGTTGAGGCGTCATGCGGTCGATGGCACCTGCTACAAGGCGTTGGACTTCAGGGACCGAAATCGGCACTTTTCCTGCCGCGTCCGGGCGATACTTTAAGAGCACGGCCGCTCGTGGCGGCGGCAACTCGTCGCGATTCAGGCGAACTCTAGGCGTCTCGGGCAAAACCAGATTCACGTGTGCATCCACAACCCCATCGATCGCCATCAAGGCACGACGAAGCTCTTGGCCCGTCGCAAACTGGACGATGATGCGTTCCTCATCGGCCGAGGGAACAAGCCCTTCACGTGGGTAGAACTGAGAGAAACCCTCCACCTGTGGCCGCGGCAACCCTTGGCGCTGCAACGCCGACCACGCCTCGATCCGGACTCCATGAGGAACCGTAACAGCCCAAAACTTCGGATCGCCTGGGTCGGGGATCTTGTCTGCCTCAATGCCGTTTCGCTCCAGCAAAGTTATCATCTCGTTCGCGCTCGATTCATCGAGCCCGTGATGGAGTTCGCTGGTGCAGGCCGAAAGCAACAAGGCACAAATCATGAAAACGATAACCTTCACATCATACCTGCGTGTTCAGGACTTGTTTGAAGCCCCCGACGATTTTTTCGACCATCTTGGCTGCGAGTTCGACCTGTTGGGCATGGCGGTAGCTCACGCCTTGGAGCTGCAGAAGTTCCGAGGGAGACAAGTCCGCCCCACGGTTGATTCGGTTCATCTGACGGTCCAAGAACTTCCCGTCTTTCTCGATGCCGCGGACGAACGAATCAACGCGTTTCTCGACGCCCCCAACTTTGGTTGAGTTATCGACTTCCTGGGCCGGAGGTTCCGCTTTGGCCTCGAGAGTCTTTTTGAACTCGGAGACTCCTCCGCCAGGCGGTCGGCCCTCGGTCATTTGTGGAAGCGAAACACTAGCCAAACCACGTGCACTGATAGGATCCATGGACACCTCCCCCGGGGTTATCGGTCAGTCGCGAAATTTGTTGCGAAAAAACTTCGCACAACGAATTCGTCCCCACATTGACACCGGGGTGACGCTTGTTACGGTAAGCTCGTGAAGCCGGAGGCGAATATGTTGCGTACAATCTTGGTGATTCTGATGCTGTCGGTGCCAAGCTCTGTACTGGCCGACGACTACGCCACGCAATATGGGGATGGCCTGCGCTTCTACGCCGAGGGACGCTACGATGTCGCGCTCGAGAGCCTCTACCGAGCCTACGCACTCAAGCCCTCGCCCAGCCTGTTGCGTCTGATCATACGGTCACATGACTTCATGGGGCATTGCTCGGCTGTCGAAAGGCAGCTCGCATTCTTCAAAGAGCTCCACCCCAACGAAAAAGCGGTCGTTCCTCAACTTTGTGCCAACCCCGGCACGCTGAAGATTGAATGCTCCCCTCATGCCGGCACGGTGATTATCGATCATATGATCACAGCGGTCTGCGGCACGCAGATTAAGCTGCCAGCGGGCACACATCGCGTTCACAACCCGCAATTGAACGAGGTTCGTGAGTTCAGCGTGGAACCCGGAAAGACCACGGTGGCCGTGCTTCAGCTGAATCCCGAAAAGTGGTTTCCAAGTCGCGCAGACGAAGGCGTCCCGCTCTTAAAAGATCCCCGCCACTACACGGTGATCAAGAGCTCGGACGGACTTTATGAGATATGGGTTCGAAGTGACCTGCGAAACGACCCAGACATGAACGGCGTTCAGGTGCCCGGGTTTACGATCCTTAAGAGCACTGACGGCCTCTACGACATCTCGAGTGACGCCCTTAAAGCGCCTTACACTCCTCCCGAAAAGCCTAAAGAACGACGCAAGATGCCGGTCGTGCCGATCACCCCTTAATCGATCGACCACATCGTGTTTTCGGACGACCCTTGAAAAAGGTCCAGAAGCGCCTCGTCAACGTCGTCACAGACCACAACCGTCATCTTGGTCTCGTGTCCCCGGCGTTCCTGTTCCGCCATGAACACCCACGAAATCAGCGACGCCGCAGGGTCGTCTCGCACCACGCTGGCCATGATGCCTCGGATCGGATCTGCGGCCGTTGATGCGATCACCGCATGAAATGGTGTAAGCGCGTGAAACGCCCGGTCAGGCGGCCAATCGTGTCTTGGTTCAGACAGCAATAAATGGGTGAATGGGCCACAATGCTGCCGAATTTCGTCAACCGCTTCGTACGTGCTCATCGCATCAAAAAGGTCGCATGATTTCGTGAAATCCGCGTCTTTTGAGTCAAATCCAACGCCAGAGATTTTGCCCGACCAAAGCTCGCGGATTTTTGCCAAATTGGGAGGTTTGGAGCCGACAATCAACAGAACGTCGGCGTCGTGATTGCGAGAGATCCGTTTGACCTTCGCATCGGCTTCAACCAGATGAACGCGGCCGTCTTCGGGAAGACCAACCGGCGACTCCGCCCCGCCCCCCAGAATTTCTGCGACGAGGTCTCGTGCAGCATCCTCGGGTTTGCGAAACCCAACATCCAAATCAATGAAACGAGCAGGCGTGGTGGATCGAATCACGAGATCGAGCAGGCCGATATGCACCGCTCTATAGGATTCCAATTGGTCAAAACCGAATCGCCCGCCAAGGTCTCCCACCAGAATGATGGCGCTGAAGTCGTGTTTCAACCAATCCGCGGCGAGCTCAAGCCCCAGACCATGGGCCATGGCACGTTCGTCGGCCAATAGCGCCCCAAGAAAGACCAACACGTCAGCGGATTGACCGGGTTCTAAAAGCCTGGCCAGCCAGCCCAGTTCCTTGAGCTCATTGACCACGTGGGATGCGACGCCGAAGTCATCTGCAACGACTCCGATCGAGCGTTCCTTTTGTAGGACAGGCCAAAGCTCCCCCGACCTACGAGCATCGACGATCGCCGGCGACTTGCGCACGGGCCCCAGAGGACGAGGCTTGAGCGGCGCATCGAAGTCCGGGCCTGCCTCGTCTCCAGCGATCGCGCGGGCAAGCCGACGCTGTGACTGCGCCATGGCATCCAGAAAGTGCTTATGACCTTCGGCAAGCGTGCGTTGAAACTCGTCGTGCGCCTTAACCAGTTGACGCTGATTTTCCTGGAACGCGGCAATCCACGCCGCCCGATCGTCGGCGTCACTCACGACAAAACCTCTTCTGCTGCGATGCCACGCAAATTGTAGTTGGAGCCCATGACATGCCCATAAGCGCCGGCCGTGGCGATCAGGAACACATCCCCTTCTTCGGTCTTCGGAAGACGGCGTTTATGACCCAACACATCTCCGGTTTCGCAGATAGGGCCTACGACATCCGCCACCATCACCACGGGCTCACCGAGTCGCGTGAGGTTCACAATTTGATGGTGCGCCCCATAAAGCGCTGGCCTAATCAGACTGTTCATTCCCGTACTCAGGCCCACGTAGTAGCGACCTTCGCCTTTTTCCTTGAGTTGGGTGACCTGTGCCAGCAAGACCCCGGCCTCAGCCACGAGATATCTGCCGGGCTCAACCCACACCTCGAACTCAGGGCGTGCGTCTCGAAATTGTTTGATCGACAGGGCGACTTCGTCGAGGGCGAGGCGCTTCTGCCCGGGTTTCTCGACAACACCAAGGCCACCACCGACGTTGAGGACTTTTACGCCACCAATCTGATCGGCGATTCCTGCAAGAAATAACGCCGTTTCCGCCCATGTAGGGGCGTATTTGATGCCACTCCCAACATGGCTATGAAGTCCGTACACGTCCAGATTCAGCTTTTCGATGAGCTCCAGAAGTCGAGGCAGACGCTCCGGCGGAATGCCAAACTTGGACTGTGTTCCGGCCGTCTTGACCTTCTTGTGGTGACCGCGTCCGTGACCAGGGTCCATGCGTAGAATCACTTGCCGCCCCTTGAAGAGCTCCGGCCAAGCTTCCAGAACGTAGATATTGTCCACGGTCACGAAGGCGCCTGCCTCAATACCGTGCTGATACTCCGAACGCGGCGCAAAATTAGGGGTGTAGAGCAGACGCGATGGATCGATGTCCTTGAACAAGCGACGAATATGATCGAGCTCGCCTGGCGAGACGCACTCGAAACCGATTCCAGCCCGGAAAACCTCTTGCAGGATATCGGGATGGGGATTGGCTTTTATCGCGTAAAAGACCCGGTTGGTTCCCAAATTCTGAACGTCCTGACAACGCCGTCTGACCGTTGGAATATCGTAGACATAGAGAGGACGACCGTGTGACCCGCGGGCGATGAGTTCGTCCCGCCGATCGACCCACCAAGTCTTAGCATCCACGATTTGCGGTTCGTGATCTGCGCGAAAAAGCGCACCCCAAGTGGGCCCAAGAAGCGGGTCAGACATCCGGTCGTGAAAGAGCATTTCATGAAGGCGCTGAACCAATCGTGGCGCCTGATCTTCATCCACAACGAAGGTCAAATTCAGGTCACTTGCAGCCTGCGAAACAAGATAGACCTGCTGCTCGCCAAACACCTCGAGGGCGGGGCCCAATTGATGCAGAATTGATCGAATATTATGCCCCACCAGGCTCACAGCTGCCGTCGGTCCAATCGTACGTGCCAGACAAAACTCCGACAGATCCCGCAACAGCGCCGCCCGAGTGGTCGGGTCCAAAACATTTGCCGCAGGATCGAGCGAGACGGTGACGTTGGACTCCGAGGTCGTGACAAGGTCGATCGAAAGACCATGTCGTTTAAAACACTGGAAAATATCGGCAAGAAATCCAACCTGTTGCCACATTCCCAGAGTGTCCATCGAGATCAACAAGACACCGGTTTTGGATGAAATCGCTTTGACCTGAGCCCCAAAATCGGGGGAATCGCCCGAAATGGTCGTGCCATGAACGTCGGGAAGTTCGGTGCAACAAATTTGGAGGGGAATCTGACATTCACGCACCGGCGCAAGACATCTTGGATGCAGGACCTTCGCCCCCATCGACGCGATCTCCTGGGCTTCGTCGTAATGCAATTTCTTGAGGAGACGTGCCGAAGTCACTTCCCGCGGGTTGGCTGTGTACATGCCGGGAACGTCAGTCCAAATTTCAAGTCGTGAGGCCCCCAACTTCGCTGCAAAATAAGACGCGGACGTGTCCGAGCCTCCACGACCCAACAGGACGGTATCCCCGTGGGCATCGCGGGCGATGAAGCCCTGCGTCACGAACACCTGATCGGGTGACGAACTCAGGTGCTCCTGCAGGCCAGCGTCTGCCGCGTAATCACAAGTTGCCGACAAAAAACGGCGAGCGTCAGAATCGTCGTGGCCGACGGCGTTGAGCCAATCACGAGCATCCATCCACTGTGTTGGCAGCCCTTGCGAGGTCAGAAATGCAGCCCCCAGCCTGGTCGACATGAATTCCCCCATCGCCAGTACTTTCGCGCGCAAGCGTGGGCTAACCTCACGTGTGAGTGACGCTCCTAGCGCCAACCGCTGCAATGTCTCCGGAAAATCCCCGAGCGCCGATTCGCTGTCGACACCCAATAATGTCGCTAACTCCTCGTGCCGCGCACGAATGGTTTCGAGCGTGGCTTCGTATCCCCCCTGAACAGCCTCCACGAGGAGCTTTTCGAGGGAATTCGTGATTCCACTTGCCGCAGAACACACGACACAGATCTTGTCTCCGTCTGCGATGCGTTGACGAACCACCGTAGCGATCGTGTCCCAACGCTCACGAGAAGAGACACTGGTGCCCCCGAACTTAAGAACCACAAAGCTCATCTTGGCCTCCATTTCTGTTGTGTTCTTGTCAGAAACAAACAAACGACGCAACGCGCCCAGAGGTTGAAGCCGAGAGTGTGGGACGCTAGACTGCCGATGTAATCACTTTTCTGGACTCTCTTTTGAAAACCCTCGCAGCCATTTTCTTGTGTGCCTTTGCCGCGCTGATCACTCTCGCAGTCTTTGCGGTTCAAGGGTGGATGATGCCTTTGCAACCGCTACTTTTTGGAGCGGTCCTCATCACTCTACCGAGTGTTGTCGCGATGTTTGTGCTTGAGCCGGCTGCGCGCCGAGCCCCATGGAGTATCGCTGCATTGACGGTTATTGGTGGCATCCTCGTGGGCGTCATTTTCCCGTCACTCTGGTTGTCTCCCAAAGTCCGCCTCGCAGCCTTGGAGCGCACCAGCGACCCACAGGCACTGCTCGCGGCCCTCGACGATGCCTCCGAATTTGTTCAGGTCCGATCGTGCCAAAGGCTCTTCGAAACAGGTGTTTCCGCGGCGGAAATCACGAGCGAACTGACCTCACGACCAGGTCTGGCATTGAAATGCCTTGCGGAAGATTCGATCGCTAGCCGCAGCGTCGCCGCGCGCATGGCTACAAACTGGCAAGACCGCCTGATTCACGATTCAGTCGAAACCTGCATCGAGGCCGAGGCCGTCACCGCAATTCAAGGAGTCAGCACGGAATCAAAGGCCGTGGGCTTCCTTGAATGTGCTTTGACCGCGAGCGACCCAAACGCCCGAGTCTGCTGCATCAACGAGCTCTCAGACATGAAGAGCGTGGAACATGTTCAGCAGTGGGTGGAGACATCGCGGCCCGAGATGCAACGTCGACATTTAACGGCAACGTTGATGCTCGTCAGCCACCGCGAGCCGATCACGATGAAGGAACAACACGCGGGCATCGCACAGATTGGTTTGAACTCACCTGAAATGAAGTACGTCACCTTGAGCCAAGCCTGCGAGGCACTGGTCACGGGCGAAAACGCGAAATCAGTGATGTCAGGAATCGATTGGATCTTTGCTCAACACGAATCATGTCTGAGCGAAGAGGAAAAGTCGGCAAACTTGGACACCATTGATGCATGTCGCTTGATCATGGCCGGGGAGTATCAGGACTTGGACCGGCAAATTTGTGCGGCAAATCAGTACTCACGGCGCGACGAACTGGCCAAAATCAAAGCCGCAGCCGAGCGCGCTGCCAACTCAGATTTTGGCTCACTCGCCGGGGATATTGTGTCGGGAAACAACAAGTTGGCGAACAAAGCATCCTTGGGCGGCTTCATGGACGCCGCGATGGGCGGAGGCACAGATTTAAAGAATTTCAACGCCGCGGACCTCGCGCGAATCAAAGGCGAAATTTCGTCACAGGTCGCGAAGGCCCCCACCAAAGATGAGATCAAGAAAATTGGAAATGACGACCGCATGAAGGAATTGCGGGCCAATCCGAAAACCAAAGAACTTTTCAACATGAAGACACCAGAAGATGTCGCACGCGTTAAAGCCGAGTTCGAAGCACGGGAAAAGGCCGCAACTAAAGGCAAGAAATGAGGACTCGATCCCCCAAACTGCGACACCTTGTCTCACCGCAATCTCAGATTCGGCGCGAATGGGTGGACAGTGAGAGGGTGGCTCAGTTATTGCTTTAGTTGGATGAACAACCAAAGAGTCCACAACATGCAACAAGCTTCAATAAAAAAAGCCGCTTGGTTCTGGCGAGTCATCGTACACACTTTTGGTGTGTTAACGACCTCGGCGGTGTTCGCGATGAGTGCGTTCGATCTTCCTAGAGCAAGACTCCTTATGGCGTCTTTTTCTCAGGGGCTTGAACCCGATTATCTGGGCATCTTTTTCCATGTCGCTCTGTCGGCATGCGCCTGGGCCTTGATCGTCATCGCGATCATGTGGGGCCACGCTCGACGTCGAGAAGCCAAGCGAGTCATTCGAGTCGCACGCGGAACGGCAGCGACAGAATTCCTCATTATCTTGGTCCCGTTCCTACTGCTTACAAGTGGTTTGGCCCAACTCGCGATGTTGAACGTCACGGGGATGCTGGCAGATCTGGCGGTATTTCAGGCCGCGCGCGTTGCCTGGGTTTGGCAGCCCGAAATTGATGCAGGGCGTGCTGGTGTCACCAACGCCATGGTCAAAGACCGCGCAAGAAACATCGCCTCGATGGTGTTGGCCCCAACCGCGCCCAACGACTACAAGGTCGGTCGTATGTTGCCTCCGGGTTCAACGAATGATTATCGGCGAGCTCGCGCGGTGCAAACCGCAGCATTCATGCCGAACATGACCTCCGGAAATGTAGCCTATTCCTTCAGTGGTGGCTCAGAAGCCCTTGCAGCGGGAGGCGCTTTCGGACTCGATGTGAAAGAGGCCGCGTCCGAAAACTTGTCGTTCTATCGTGCTTTTGACGAAACGAGCTTCAAGCACCGCGCTGCCAGAAAGATGACCTTCGCAGAATGGGGCCTCTGGGATGATTTTGAAGTCCTGACCGGCGCGCGTACGGGGGTCGAATTCACCTATCGTTATAACCTCATTTTCCCGTGGTTTGGTTATATCTGGGGTGAGCCCACATCGATCGGCATGAGGGATGGCTATTATAACGCCATTCATCGCAAGCATACGATTAAGAGCCAAAGGAGTATGCGGTGATGCAAAAACTCCATAAAAACGAGTCCGGCGCGGTGGCGCTTCTGATGTTGGCCTCAGCCATGATTTTGTTCATGTGCGGGCTGATCATGTACGACGCTGGTGTCGTGATTCGCGACAAGATCGACGTCAACGTTGCGGCCGACACGGCTGCGTATTCTCAAGCGTCGGTGGAAGCACGTTCGATGAACATGATCGCCTTTGCCAATGTGGGCAAACGCACGATCGTCGGCATCCATAACATGTACTATTTCCAGTACCCCATGTACGCAGCTTGGTGGGCGGGTCAGTGCTCTAAATGCTGCTGTGGCTGGTATTGCGGGTGTTGGACCGAGTGTTTCAACTGCTTTGGAAACCTGATCGATGGCTCTCCGTTTATGGAACTTTTCGACTGGATCTCGTTTCTAGGAAACGACGATCTTGAGAAAAACCTCGAGGACTTGGACGATTTCCAGGACGACCTGCGCAAGTATGCTGCCTATTGGGGACTCGGCGAGTCCATGACCCGCGGCGCCCGTAACGGTGCCAACATGGTTCTTGGATACCCACCACCCGACAACAGCACCTACGGCCCCTTACCTTTGGCACATGGTCCAGCTTCGGAGTCGTGTCTGACCCCCAATCCGCTGGCGTCCAACCCGGTCACTGCGGTGACACTGATCGAATGGGCAGCAAATTTCTTCGATCTCAAACGCCGCTCCACCAGCAGTCCGAATATCGCCAGCGAGGGGCCTGCTGAGCGCGTCAACATCCTCTACTCATTCTTGGCGTGTCCATTGATGACACCAAGCAAGGGCGCCCCCTTCTTCAATGAGGCCTCAAGTAACAGCGGCGAAGACATGCTGAAGCGGTCGAATTACGTGTACGCGTATCGGGTTGCCGGAGATCTCGACGGCATTCTGAAGGACAATTATAAAATCATGCCCGGCGAATACACACCTCCTGTAGGCGTCACGATGCCGCGAGGCGGCGTCTGGTCCATGGCGCGATCGGAGTTCTATTTCCCGCCGGAAAACAAGCCGAGCACGATTCTGTTGTCGGGCGCGCATGACACGTGGATGTTCCATCCCGGTTGGTATGGAAAGATCCGTCCATTGACCCTTCCCAACGAAAAGCCACCCGTTGAACACACGACGATGTTCAACGATGCGACTACCCTTGGAAGTGCTCTCGCGCTGTCGATGTTCAACATGTCAGGCAACCCTGAGTTCGACTTCGGACGATTCACAAACGACATGATTTACATGCGTACCAATGTGACCCCAGGCATGACTGGGACCGTCGAAAACCATCATATCACTGACGGGATGGCAAAATGAGCAACCGATTTCTCAGAAAATTCTGCGCATCAGAAGACGCAGCGGTGATCACGGAATTCGTGATTTTGTTGCCGGTTTTTGTCATCACGTTCGTCGCCATTGTGAACCTGAATAAGCTTGAGGTGGCTGGAAGCCGGGTCAAGTTCGTCGCGGCGACGCAGATGTGGGACGACGCGATGGCGATTCATGACAACGACTTGCCAAGCACGCCGCCCTTGAATCGGGCGCTGCCACAACTCGCCGGCGCAAACAGCCTCAGCGCGATTTCGGATCATGCGAGCGCTCAGGGGGATATGCCGGCCCAGATCAAGAATGTTGGTTTGATCGCGGGTGGATCTCGACTTGAGGCCGCCGGCGCAGGTGTTTGGGCAGGGGGCGGAACGACGGCCTATTCTAACGGGTCCGATTTTGCCGAAGACATGATCAAAGACACCACGATCAATCCATTATCATTCACGACTTCTTGGCCGCTCTTTGTTTTCAATGTCGCTGTCCCCTACTCCTATATCGGAACACGGCAGGCATCGGCGCTTGGTACACGTTATGGCTTGGTCAGAGGCGAAAGCTCACGGAGCGTGACGGCCGGCAACTACGGCACGGTCAACATGGACGCCACTTATGACGTTTTGGTTTCGCCAACGTCGGTGGGAGGATCATTTGTTAACCAGCTGATCATCTCCGGGTTCTCGCGATTGGCGGCTGAAGATTCTCCGTGCCTTAATTCGGTGCTCAAAATCAGCAACGACGGTGATTACGGATGTTAAGAAAACGAACAAAATCTTTACGTAGCGCCGCAAAGGTAGTTGTGGCGGGCACAGTTGTCGCGGGCCTCTTTGGGACCATCGTCACGTTCTATCCGTCGATCGAACGCGGCGAGTTTTCCGCAGTCAAAGAGTCACAAGCCGACATCTTCGCACTGAGCTTTGGTGCGCCAACCAACACCGAAAAATTCGGTTCCGCACTCGAACGGTTGGGTCACGAACCCCCTCGAGTCTACCGCGCCAATGAAAATGCCGTGTTCTTCTCGACCGCGCTGGTCAAGAACAAGCGGCCAAACGAAGTCCTGCGTGACTATCAGGAAGAATTTGTGCGCCAAGGACTGAACACTCGGGTTTATTTGACCCCTGTGCCACGCCTCAACAGTCAGGGAGCCGAAGAAACCCACGAGGTCGAAGCTGCCGCGATGAACGGGGAGATTATCCCTTACCTTGTCGACGCCAATACGATGTCGATGGGCGGCAGCGTCATGGACCTGTCCAAGGTTGAAGGGGACGGCCCTGGATTTGCGGCCAGCGTGGCTCGCCTTGAAAAGAATGTTGGGATGTTTGGCCGCGCCTATGAGGCCTGCGGCGGATCCCAAGAAATCCTTGAGGCCAAGCGCGCGCACCCTGAACTATCCAATGTCACGACAAGGGTCGAGAAGGCGGCGGCTCAGGTGACCGAATGTACCGGTGGAGTGGGTGGAACCTGCTCCGAGGCCCGTGCCAACTACAAGGTTGCGGCCGAAGAGATGAGCGCGTTGAAAGCCGCCGTAGAATCCCAACCCGAACTTCGTCGTTGCGAAATGATGAAGAATGCCAGCCGCGCCAACGTCGAGGAGTCCAAGGACGATTTCTCTCAAAAACTCAAAGCATTTCGATCCATCGAAGCGATGTACGACGCCAAGTCAAATGCCACGCACGTCAGCGCGACATGGTCGGACGAGAACTTCGACGCCACAAAATTCCGCACCAAAAGCATGGGCGAGCTCGACGAAACCAAAGTCAGCGAAAGCCTTCCGCTTTGCGATGGATGCAGGAGAACCTGGGATTTTGGGGGAAGCGGCAGCGAAAGCCCGTACTCCACCACGCAAATCAACAGTCCAAACTCGGTCTCTTTGGTCAGCGATTATTACGTCAAGAGCTTGGAGCGTGAGGGCTGGAAAGTCACAGACTCTCAAAAGGCGACCGACGAATTGATGCGATTGAGCAACGACCTGCCCGATTCCCGCTGGATTCGAATCGCACGTGGCAATGAGCACATGACGGTTCAAGTCTCCACCGACCCACGTGGTGGAAGCCGCATTGTGGCCACCACGGCGAACTAATTGACCTTGGCGGGGGGAACGGGCACACGACCGACATCCTACGAGATGCCGGTCGTCTGCTTTCTTGATTGGCGACATTTGGCGAGAGAGCCTGGAAGCATCCAAGCGACTCTGCAGACGTCGTGGCCTCGCATCAGGTCGCCTCGGTCGTTCTCCGAGCCCATAGGTCTTGACGCACATGATTTAGGCGACGAAGCCTCTAGAGACATAATGGCGAGGCGAGGAGGCAAAAAAAAAGGGACCCGAAGGTCCCTTTATTCATTTCTTGATGCCTGAACTATCCGCCAAAGAGGGGCAGGAATTCATCCACGTCGAGTTGGAACTCTTGGTGGAATCGAGTCTTGTCGAGTCCCGACAGCTTGCGGAGTGCCCAATGCACGTGGCCAGGCTTAAGCCTAACGCCAGACTCCGAAGGTTGGAGAGTCGTGGGGTCGATGTTCATCAAACCATGTCGTTGAGTACTCTGACCCACGACGCGGTTTCCTTGAATGCCCTGGCCCATGCAGACCATAGAGGTCACCGACCAATGGTCCTTACCGTTGTTCATGTTGTAACCGGGTGTACGACCGAAGTCGGAACCGACCACAACGACAACACGGTCAGCCACGCCCTGACGCTCAGCTTCGGTCCAGATAGCGTCTACGCCGTCCCAAAGACGGTCGAGACTCGGCAGCTGGCCGTTATCGTGGTTTCCGTGGGTGTCGAATCCACCGGTCGACAGAGTTGCCGAAACGGTGGCTCCAACTTTGTACGCTGCGATGGCAAGCTGCGCCTGAAGCGCAAGCCCGTTGCCACGCTGTTCAGGAAGCGCCTCAAGCAATTGCCCGAGCACATTGTCTGCGCCACGTGCCAGATGAAGGGTACCAAGTGAGCGCTGGGCTTTAGGCAACTTCATCTGCTCTTTCATCGCGAGAACTCGCGATTGCTGAGCTTCCATGATGCGTTTGAACGTGTCGTCAGTGTGGTAGCCGCGGGTCGGATCATTGGCATTGATGGCATTGGGTCGCGCAATACGTTGGAACGCATTGAGGTTACCTACGCGAGTACGAGCTGTCGTACCCGCGGTATCATCGTAGAAACCGTTGGTGATGAAGCCCATCGGCATGCCGCCGCCATACTGCGCCGCAACGAGCGCGCCGAATGCAGGGAAGCCTTCGGCCAATTTCCCGGAAGCAGCATTTCGCCGACCCGAGTCGTGACCATTGGTCTGGGTATCCAGGCCGTTCAGTACCAGCATGTTCTGATAGTGCTTCTCGACAAAACGTCCGTACGACGATCCTGCGCCCGTAAACGGTGCGTAAGGAATGTTGCCGGCTTTAGCGATATCAGCCGCCGCATAGAGGCGGTTCATGGGGTTTTCCTCGGTCTCGCTTAGGAAGCCCTTAGGGTCAGCAAAGCTAGTGGGGTCCCAACCGCCGCTTGCACCTACAAAAATGTAGAGCGGTCCGGTGTAGGGCGCAGCCTCTTGAGCTTCTGCCTCACGCGTAGTTAGCGGCGAGGCGAGCACGAGACCGCAAGCACCAGCTAATTTCATAAAATCTCGACGATCCATGGTTATCTCCGTCTTTGTGCTCGTAATTATTCGTAAAGGAACTTGAAGTCGGCCATCAGGTACGTCACGACAGCCATCCATGCTCGGATGTTGTAATTGTCGTCTCGACGAATCTGCAGGTCTTCTGGAAGTTCGACACCCTGAAGATTGGTTGTGGCGCGACAAGCGAAATCGCCCGTCAAATCACCGGCTGCCATCTTCAAGCGGCCTTCTTGTAGTGTCTGCACGTAGAGGTTGAAGCTACGTGTGATCTCTGGGTCGTTCGGCTCCAAAACCTCACCAAGTACGTGGTAATGCATGTGCGCGAGATTCTTACGAATCTTGAGCTCTGCTTCTGGCTCAGGGAACCCTGCTTCGTTGATGGGCAGTGTCGACGTTTCAACGAATGGGAAGAAACGACGGCGTGTTGCTGGCTCAGTGAAGTCACGCGCGGTGACCTGGCAAGCCATCTCATTAGCCATACGCATCTGGATATTAGCCATGATGCCGTTTGGCTCGGTGATGCGTGCAATCACGTCATCCGAGTCGATACCACCGTAGAGCATGCGGTACTCGTTCTCGGTGAGGAGGTAACGGTTACCGTTTGTTGCGGCCCATGGCATGCCCGTCACTGCTTCAATCTTACGATCGAGAAGCTCAGGGGTCAGCATGCGTGCCGTGCCCAGGTGATTGACGATCGGTGCGATCGTTTCATCTTTGAGGTCTTTGGCGCGGTAATATTGCGACTTGACCAACTCTTTGATGATGACGCGCAGGTTATAATCGCTGGCGACAAATTTCGCGGCAATCTGGTCGAATGCCTCGGCTTGAACTTCGTATTCCGCGACCTCATCCGCATAGGTCGGTGACGACGAATCTTCAGGGAAGAGCAGCGGCTCTTGCCCCGTGATACCGCGGTACATGTGGTGAATGATGGCCGTTGGGAAACGGATATCGACCGCGATTTGACGTGAAAGCCATTGCGTGGCGGTGAGGAGATCTGTCTGGAACGGAAGTTCTTTGTCTTCGAACCCTGGCAACAACATCTCTTCGTACCAGCCTTCTTCAGGTGGCTGATAACTTCCTTGTTCGTTCCAGTTCTGCATGGCGCCAGCGACAGGGTCGATGACGGTATGGCAGACGGCGCAATCAGGGTTTTCACGCGTTGGGTTAGGAATCGATGATGTTGGGTCCAACGGGCGTGAAGCAAGCTTCATGACGTCGGTCGCAAGGAAGAACGAATAAATCATGCGTGCGCGGTGACGATTTCGGTTGGTCGGTGTGGTCGGGAAGCGATTCAGCCACATCGGTGAGGACAACACACCGGAGTGTGGCACGCCTGCGATATGTCCAGGTTTCCACTCGTTGACGTCCATCGGGTTTTCAAACGCGATGTCGGTCACGCCGTAGGCGCGAGCGGTGTAGGGGTTCATGACCATATAATCAGCGGTGATGATCTCGGTGAACGGACGGTCGTTACGCACGATATACGATGCGAGCTTCAGGTTTTCCCTGGCCATCGAATCGTTGGTGTACATACGGGCGTTCTCGAGGAACTCCTGATTTTCTGCCGCGAGATTACGTGGGTTATCCTCGTCTTCGACGAACCAACGAGCATCGGGATAGTAGTCCTCGTCAAGGAGATCGAGGGCGTTGTTGCGATCGAGGTAGCGGTCTGTGAGGAAGAGATCGTTGATCATTTCCTCAAGGCGCACATAGAAGGCGTCTTCGTGAATCAGGCGATCGAGCTCAACATCGAGTGCGTCTTCACCGCCCGTGGCGATGCGGAAGTCCTCAGCAGCCGTAGGAAGGCGGCCACCCAGATTGAGTGCGGCCTTTCGGAAGGTCTCAGTCGGGGTGAGCAATTCAACGGCTTCTTTTTCAATCTGGGTTGTGGTGTCTCCACCGCAAGTCACAGGATTATCGAAGCGACGCAGAAGTTCTTGCAACGCCTTGTACTCGGGGCCGTCCTTCTTGATGGCCTCGCCGCCCTCGTGCGCAATCTGAGCGCTTGATTTGAGCAGAAGGATGGACACCCCGTCTTTTTCAAAATCAGCGACGTCCTTCAATTTGGTGAAGTTCGTTTCCAAGAACTTGCCCTGTCCTCGTTGCAAGACGAGGTCAGTTTTGTCCGCCGTACCGCCGTTATAATGGCAGCCCGCGCAATTCTGCCCCATGAACTTGGACCAAACCTCCTTTTGGAAAAACTCTTGATCGTCGACGCATGCTGCCGCCGACTCCTCCTCGCCTTTGTCACAGCCCGTGGTCATTGCCACAACGCTTACGACTGCCAATCCTAGCCACCAAGGTGATCGCGTCATCCCTGCTCCTTCACGTTTGTCGTTAAAGTACCGCTTTCGCGGCCTCCGTCGGTTCTTGAATTCAATGTAGATGCTTTCAAAATACGGTAGATATCCCCAGAGGTGAGGTCAAGCTTTGCCTTGGCGCTCACCCGCGTCATCACTGACGCACCGGACATTTGCCCATACACTTCCCGACCTTCACCTACGCTATCCCACATCCACTCCTGTGGCGTCGCCGCCCTCTGAGACGTGAATGCTTCATGTAGGTGTTGTCGAATCTGTGTCATCTAAACCACACTTTTTCTGTAATTACTGCGGAACTCCGTGATCTGATGGTCTAATCGGAGTTACGCAAGGTTTTCGTCGTTGGGCTTCGCATTTAGAATATACACACATCGTGCCAATCACACCAAACCCGCTTAATTACTAATCGAGGCGTACTCATGTGATCCAACGTAGTGACATGTAGGTGATCGCAAATGAAGCGTTGCCGTCGGACTTGACCGCAAATGACGCGTATTTGTCAGACTTGATCGCAAATGAAGCGTTTTTGGAGGGCGACGACGATCTCCTCGGCTTTCGCCCGGTCGGGTTCGTCGGGCAGCGGGGACGCTTCTACTGCCACGTTGAGTTCCGCAATTTTCTGCGTCGCCCAGGCCAAGACTTCTGGATACTCCATCGAGCCCGCTCGAACGCCCTTCAACCACAATGCGTCTGGGCGTCTCACGTGAACTTCGCCGTCCTGCAAAATCTCAAGTCCCATCAAGAGGAGCCGGCAGAGGTGGGAGGCATGTTTGGTGTCGTATCCATGTGCGGCTTCGAGCGCTGCACGGGCGGGATTCCGTTCAGTACGCCAGGTTGTGTAATGTTTCCATTTCTTGTGAGCGGCTTTGAAAGCACGCTCTGCGTTCGCGTCGGGAAATCGCCAACGTCCGCCCAGATTCTGGGCCTGAAACTCAGCAGGCGTGGGTTCCTGCGGCGAGGGGTCGATGATCCAACGATGATGTCGCTCGATCTTTTCGAGTTGATGAACGGCGTAGTGACCAAAACGAAGGCCAACCTGTTTGGACAAAAAAATGTCGCGATGGTCGATCAGCGGGCGTCCATAGATTTCGTCGATGAACCGGAAGTCCGCTTCGTCGGTGAAGAGGGTCTCGATGATGTTCGGGTTTCCCTCGAGTCCGAGGCGCACGAACTTATCCAACGCGTAGATGACATGGTCGTTGGACTCGTCCGACCACTGCTCAAATCGCGTCAACCCGAGCAGGTGGTTTGCGGATGGAATGCAGACGCCGCGGGTATCGAGGTCGGAGCTTGCGGTATCAAGGCCTTGTGCCTTCGAGCCCGCAACGACACTCAGGATAAGTTTGCCCCCACCGATTTGTTCATTGAGCGTGAGCACGGCAAATCCGGATCACGAGGTCATCCAACGCGTCGTAGGTCGAAACTTCTTCGGGCAGTTTGGAGGTCAAAAAAGCCTCTTCTAAATCAGCCGCAAGTCGTTCCAGATAGGGCAAATGCGTGACGACGTCGTGTGGCAGCAGCGCCGCGTGCTCGTCGCCGTGGCGTTTACGTTCCATCAAATCGTGAACCCCTGTCTGAAGGTAGAGGTCCAAGAGGCTTGGAAGGTGCGCCAAGATCAGCCCCGAGTTCAGGACATGAATCCCGGTCAACACCACGCGGTAGGCGTAAAGCATGTCTTTGACCGTGCCTGCTGGCGCGACGACGTCTTTGAGTTTATTGGCGATGAAGCCTCGATAATGATGGAAAAGATGCCGAACCATGCATCCCTGCCCCACATCACGAAGCTCCTCGAGCCAACCGCCATCAAAGACCAGCAGAGGCGAATAGAGCTGCTCCAGAACATAACCGTTTCGCCGAGTCATCAGTTTGGCGAATTTACGAATGTCGTGAGCGACCCAGTCGATCTCAAGCCCCGCCTGGTCGAACGAGCTTTCGAAGGTGGACGTCTCTTCGCGCAAGGACAGGCGTTCGCTCAAGTTCAGCGAAAACACGCCACGGATATCGACGTCGGAATCCGGTGATTCAAATCCGTACAGGTGGGCGCCGCTGATCGTTGCGAATACTGGTGCAGGCCCGGTCAAAACCAGGTCCCTAAATTCGGCAGGCCGAAAGCTCATTCTTGCTCCTCTTTCACGCGGAGCCCCGAAAACAGTCTTTCGCCCGCCTCGCCAAAGCCCCATGTGCCAGCCAAACGTCCGTTTGCCGCCTGAATCACCCCGATGATTGCCGGTATGTAGAAAAACATCATGATCGGAAAGAAGAGACCACAGGTGAGTCCACTGAGCATGGCGGAGATGAAAAACGCGACGAACGTGACGCCTGACGCCTTGGCGTGGTGCAACGCGAAGCGATTATCACGTGTCATCATGGGGATGATAAAAAGTGGCAACCCAAAGAGGATGCTGGCGTAACAAAGCACGGCCATCGCTCGTCCAGCGGCGACTTCTTCGTCCAGCAGGTCGTCGTCTGCTTGAGCAGGCACAAATCGTTGGAGCGGCTGATCGGGGGCCGCGTCCAGACGAATGTCGGCCTCGCGCGATTCATCGTATTCCACCCATCCGTCGGTGCCCTCTCGATCGTCTTTCACGCGGGCTTCGCCTTCTTTTTCTTTGCGCTCGCCTTGGCAGCTTTGGCTTTTGCTTCGGCGGCACGCGTCTTTTCGGTCGAGGCCCACACACAGATCGGACAGACCTCGTAATCATGTCGAAGTGCCGGACAGTGTTCCCGACCGAAGTAGATAAACTGCAGGTGCCGTCGGTTCCAGGTGTCCTTTGGAAAGACCTTCTTCAGGTCAGCCTCGGTCGTGTCGACGTTTTTTCCGCTCGAAAGGTCCCATCTCTGGGCGAGCCGATGGATATGGGTGTCAACCGGGAACGCAGGGACACCAAACCACTGAGTCATCACAACCGATGCCGTTTTGTGGCCTACGCCTGGCAGCGACTCGAGCTCCGTAAGGGTCTCGGGCACTTTGCCTTCATGATCATCGACCAGAATATTGGCCAATCGGTGGATATTTCGGGCCTTGGTCGGTGCCAGGCCACAGGTGCGAATGAATTCGAGGATCTCTTCGTCGCTCAAGAGCGCCATCTCAGCCGCTGTTGGTGCGGCTTCAAAGAGAGCCGGCGTCACAAGATTCACGCGCGCATCGGTGGTCTGAGCCGACAAAAGCACGGCGATCAAAAGGGTGAAACCGTCCGTATGGTCCAGCGGAATCGGGGGTTTGGGGTAGAGCTCGTCGAGGAGTTCTCCGATTCGATCAGCGCGGGCTTGGCGGTCCATGAAGGCCTCTTTTAGGGTTGGTCCCGAGTGTGCCGCGTGAACGACCTCGTTTCAAGCGCTCAACCGTCCTTGTCGGCCTTTTCCAAACGCGCCTGCATTCGCTTGTCGATGTCCGCAAGCCTTGCCTGGTCGTGAAGATAGACGTCAGCCAGAAAATTCGTGCGGCCAAGTTCGTCGACCCGAACCACGTAGTATTCGATATGAACAGAGAGAGGCTTGTCGAGGCGAATCCAGGTTTCGGTGGGACGGGCGTACCACGCGGCGACGGCTTCATCGTCCCATTTCCCCTCCGCAGAAAGGATGGTTTTTGCCAATTCGTTGGGATCTTGGACACGAACGCATCCATGCGAAAACGCCCGGGTTGGCCACTTGAAAAAACCCTTGTCGGGCGTGTCATGAAGGTAGATGTCTCGGTCATTTGGAAACAAGAACTTAACGGTGCCCAGGGCGTTTTTAGGCCCCGGCAATTGCCGCATGTACTCACGCCCCGTGTCGTCAGTGACAGTCTCGATCCGTTGAGTCAACAGGTACTCAGGGTCGGCAGCGGCCTTGGGCTCGATCTCGTCGCGACGAATCGCATTTGGGATATTCCAATATGGATTGAAGACCACAAAATCCATTTTACCTGACATCAAAGGAGTGGCAGTCACGAACTCGTTGCGCTCTTCCTTAGGATTCCACTTTTGGCGGGAGGCGCCGGTGACCACACGGAAGCGCATCTCACGTTTGCCCTCGCGCCAAACCTCGGCGTGGAAATCTGGGATGTTCACCTGGATAAAATCCTGGTCATTTCCCAGCCGTGATTCTCGCCAGCGCTGAAGCGTGACTCGAATCTGATTCAGGCGTTTTTCGGCGGGCACGTTAAGGCTCGACAGGGTCTCAGCGGTCACGGTTCCGTCTTCCCAGAGCTGATGGGATTGCTGGTAGCTTGAGACTGCCTCGTGCATCTGAGGCCCGTAGTGTTCGGTGTTATCGCCCGTCCAATAACCTTCGATCCGCAACCGTTCCTTAAGTGCGATAACCTCGGCCGAAGCCTTCCCCGAGCGCAAGCCCGTGGTTTCCGGGGCGAGGACTTCCCAGCCTCCGGCGCCGACGATGCTTTGGTATTTTTGGAATGAAGTCGTCAGTGCTGCGTACTGTTCGAAGGGCGGAATCAGCGATGCCAGCAGGGTGTGAACCTTGTTTCCATCTTCAAAAACAGGCTTCAGGTGCGACACGATTGCCGTGGGCGCAGGTGCTTCATCGGCTTTGATCAGGCCCGACCAATCTTCAGGCCGGCTCCACGCCTGATTCTCCCATTTCATTTCTTGCGAGTAATTTGCCAGCGCGTCACTCAGAAGGACGTCCAGACGAGCTCGGGCACTGATCGATTTCTGAAGGAAATGTTGCCGAGCCTGAATCGAAGACGCAGTGGATGGGGAAATCGTGGGGTCACTCAGGGCCTGATACCAATCGTCGTCGGTGGCATCTGGATGGGCCTTCTCCCAGTTGCGCAGCGCGTTGGTCTCGGTGGGCGTGGAATGTTGAACTTTGGGCTCGTCGAGGGTTGCCGCGTTGATGTGGGCTTGAATGGCTTCGAGGTGGACGTCCTCGCTCCACAAGCCGTGCACAGGCTCAGCATCGAGCAAGGTGGCCAGCAACGACTCGCCAGCGTCATTCAAAGGACGGACCTCGGAACTCACCCAGAGCGGCTTAAAGCCGCGTGTTGCATAGAGAGTCTGCAAGTCATGGAGGTTTCCCAACTCGGTGTCGGCGATTTGTCCGGGCAGCAGCGCGGTCTCGATGGCGTGATGAAAGGCTTCGCGGCCGGCAAGGGTCTCGATCACCTCTGAGGGGTCGCTGACCCAGGCATCTGTCCGCGGAGTCTGTATCTCTTGAGGAGGCGCTGGTTCAACCGTACAGCCGCCAACCACAAGAAGAATCAATAGATAAATGGTCAAACGCTGCATGAAAATCCGTATCGGTGTACCGCGTATGAACGCGTACGTTGTCCTACATCGAAGGGTACGACGAAGTGGGACACGATCCAGTTTTTTGGAAAATTGCAGCGTAAGGAGCAGCCGACTCACGGCAAAATCAGCGGCGACGCAGCGCGACAAAGAGGCCGAAAAGCCAAATCAGGCTGAGTGGAGATGCCGTCGTTGTTGAGCAGCCCTCACCTTCGGTCGTGACCGAGAGGTCCTCCTCGACAAAAGTTGGCTCGGTTTCGGCATCGGGGATCGTTGGGACGACCTCAGGTTCTGGAACCACCACTTCGGGAGCTGGCTCGGTGACGTCTTCGTCGCTGATCGACACCGGGGTCTCCAAAGCAGGTTCCTCGCGATTCGAACCGACCTGACCGGTGCTGGACTGCATGTAGACGGCGTCAATCGAGGCAAAGGTCGATCCTTGAAGTGTCGGGACGATGCGGAGTTCGGTGACTTCACCGGTCCATGCCGGGTGTTCGCCCACGGGGATCACATACGTATCCGTCCCAGCCGACACCTCAAAGGAGACCGCACGCTCGATGCTGTAGGGATCGCCTTCTTGGCCCCAGTAGATGGCGGCTTTATGTGAGCCTTCGACCTTCATCCGCAGAACAATCTGGTCCCATTGGGCCGTATCGATCCGAGTCCAGCTGGGCGCTTCGACGCAATCCGAGGCCTCGACGGCGATCGTTAGCGCGCCTTGCGCGACATCGACCTTGGGTGCAGGTCCGCGACAGGCAAACCAACCCTCGACCTGGCTTGGCTCGCCCGCATCAAATTGCCATTCGTTTCGGCTCAGGACATCAATCTCACCCAAATTTTGAAGCAAGCCAGTAAACGAATTCAGCGCTGGTGGAACGTCGAAAGCCGTTTGGTCCTCATAAAGGTCGTCGACATGGCGAACCCAGGCGCGCAGGTCGGGATGATCCACCAGGCCAATGCTGTATTCCCCGGCTTTCAGGTCCACAACGACACGTTTGGTTTCGCCGGCGGCCATCGCGTAAATTCCTAAAACACCCTCGGCACCAAGGTCGGCTTTGGCTGGATTCGCAGGATTTGCATCGGCATCGTTGAGCAAAAACGTTCCAGCAAAATCAGGCGAATCGGACTCGATCTGGTAGTTCGTCGCACTCAAGTGTGGAGACTCAAACGTATAACCGAGTTCAATATTTCGAAGCGGACCAGGGGTCGTGTTGGTGAAACGGATTTCGGCCTGAAGTGTGTCTCCCTCAAAGAAGTCGGGTTTCCCACTTGAGGAGCCTGATCGATAGAAATCGGTGGTTTCGCCCAGAAAACTCACATCGAACGCGACTGATTTAGGCGTGGTTGGGGCGCCCGCAGCCTTTGCGATCAATTCATCCAATCTGTTGATCGTATTTGTACCTGGACATGAGGTGCTGGCCCCTGTGTGTTCGCGATGTCCCTTGATCGACGCGCGGTCGAACGCGATACCGTAAGTGCGCCCCACCCAACCGACCACTTCCGCGGCTTTGTTTAACTGAATATCTGAGAGCGCCTGCACCTCGAAATTGCCGATCAAACAGATACCGATATTCCCGGTGTTGTTGTTCAGAACGTGGGCGCCCGTGCGCTCTTCGTTTGAATTACCCTGATACGCCTGACCCGCCTGAGAGATCACGAAGTGGTACCCGATGTCACACCAACCGTTGGAGTCGATGTGATAGGCCTGAATCTGTCGCATTCTGGCGGCTGCATCGTCCCCGTCGTCTTCGGGCAATGCCGTATGATGGATGGCCATGCGATACGGCACATGGGCGACTCCACAGACCTTGTTGGGGTCTCGAGCTCCCCATGCAGCACGTGGAATCACGAGCGTTGCTGGAGCCAGTGCCGACATGTTTGAGGCGAATTCAGGCCGAGCTTTGGGCAGATCACGCGTCAGGACGTCAGTCGCGACGATGTGATCGTAGAACTCAACGGTCGCGAAGGACCAAGGCTGTTCCGAGCGTAATTCCATCTGGGTTGCCGGCGAGTCCAACAGCACTCTGCCGACTTTGTGGATCCCCTCGGACCATGTGATATCGACCGGCTGCCAAGCTCCACCGTCTATGCGCACCTCCAGATTTGAGCCTGCCGTATCGACAAAAAAACCAACCTGTTGAAAAGGCTCGCTCTGAAATGAGGCGCTCGTTCCAACCAGCAGAGTATGAGTCCGCGGGGCGCTATGATCGTGGTTTGAAGGAGGCGCTTCCAGATTGCAAGCGGTCGCGAACGCAAGGCTGAGAAGAAGGGCTAGAAACGTGCGGTTCACAGGGGGCCACCAAGACATAGAAATACATCGACACAGGGAATGTGCCCAAGTGTGGACTCTCTGTCCACATGTCTATCGATGTCGGGGGGAGAACCCATTGAACATGGGCTCGCGGGCTGGCGAAGAAGAGCACAGCCCAATCGTTACTTACTCAGCGGCTGGTGCTTCAGCGGCTGGCTTTTCAGCAGCTGGCTTTTCCGCAGCTGGCTTTTCAGCGGCTGGCTTTTCAACAGCTGGCTTTTCAGCAGCTGGCTTTTCAGCGGCTGGCTTTTCAGCGGCCGGCTTTTCAGCGGCTGGCTTTTCAGCGGGTGCTTCGGCAGGAACGACTTCAATCGCTGGTTCCTCGATCACCTCTGTAGGTTCAACAGGAATATCAGTTGCTGGAAGCTCAACCGGAACGATTTCGGCTGGCTTCTCGGCAGGTGCCACAGCACCAGCGGCGCCCGCTTCAACGATCTCGTCCTCTTGCGCTTGTGTCGCGCCGTCGGTCTCGGTCAAGTCCATTTGAGTCTGTGGTTTTGCGGACATGTAGGCCAGCGTCAAGCTGGTGAACATGAACGTTGCCGCCAAGCCGACTGTCGCCTGCCCAAGGAAGCCCGTTGCCCCACGACCACCAAAGATGTTGGTTGCAGCCGACGAGGCTCCACCAAATCCGGCGCCCATGCCTCCGCCCTTACCGGACTGAAGCAGAATCACGCCAGCGAGCAGGAGCGCTGCAACCGCGTGAATAACAATGACAAGCACTTCCATTTCAAACCTTTCTTCTGTCTTTCCGCGCACGCAAGGTGCCAAGAAGTCCCGCTGTATAGCCTGACCGCACACTGAACGCAAGTACGTGTGAGGCGGTGATTCGCCCACAAAGTCACATGGCACGACAAGCTCCTTTATACCGCTATGGACCAGTTGCAAATCGCAATGCAGGCAGGATACCCGCTGACCAGTCGCAAATCTCAAGGCGCAATGCGGGCCATAAGGCCTGCGGATCAATTGCAATGCGGGCTGGATGCCCGCGGGCCAGTCGCAAGCCAGGCTGGAGCCTGGCGGACCAATCACGACTCCAGACCGAAAACCGACCACCGACCACCGAAAACCGACAACCGACAACCGACAACCGACAACCGACAACCGACAACCGACAACCGACCACCGAAAACCGACCACCGAAAACCGACAACCGACAACCGACAGCGGCCGAAGGCTGAACCGTTAATGAAAATCCCGGCTCGGTGCACCCTCTGGGCGAAATCCAATATTGGGAAGCCACAGGTGTTCGGCAAGCAGATGAACCGTACCATCTTGATTCTGCACACGTCCCGAAACCCCCATAAATATCTGCGTCTTAGCCAGGATTCTGTATTGCTCATAAACAGCTGGAAAAAGAACCAAATTCACAAATCCGGTTTCGTCCTCGAGCGTCATGAATACGATTCCTGAGGCTGTTTGGGGACGCTGCCTGCAAATCACCATGCCCGCATAATGGACATAGGCCCGGTCTTTCTTGGTCCATAGCTCCTTGGCAGACGGAAGGCCTCGCTCGGCAATTTTGTCTCGAATCGTCGAGAGTGGATGGCCGCGAGGACTGTGGAATGTGGTCTGATAGTCCCAGGCAATGGTTTCGAAGGCATCAAGTTCGCGAAAGGCTGGGCGGACATTATTCGACTCAAAAGGAAGGTCGAGTGTTCCTTCCTCATAAGCTTTGATCTCCCAGAGCGCCTCGCGACGAGAGATGCCAAAGCAGTCAAAGGCGCCGGCTTCGGCAAAACGATGAAGGATGGCTCGATTGATATGGGTGCGGTCCACAAAATCACGGATCGACACGAATGACTTTGCCTCACGAGCTGCTTGAATCTTGGACCAATCATCGTCGCGGATTCCTTTGATATAACGCAGGCCCATCCGGATCACAAAATGATCACCGATCGGCTGTTGAGTGCAGTCCCACTCGCTGATCGTGACGTCGATGGGCAAGAACTGAACGTCTCGGCGCTTGGCGTCATCGATGATCGTCGCGGCCGTATAAAAGCCCATCGGCTGAGAATTAAGCAGACCGCAGGTGAACTCGACCGGGTGATGGCATCGCAAATACGCGGTCGCGTAAGTGATCAGCGCAAAACTCGCCGCGTGGCTTTCTGGGAATCCGTATTCACCAAAACCCTGAATCTGGGCAAAAACACGTTCGGCAAATTCGGCCTCGATTCCCTTGGCAGTCATACGTTCGACCATGCGCGTGTGATGTTGATCGATCCGCCCCTTGCTCTGCCACGCCGCCATGTCTCGGCGTAATTGGTCGGCTTCACCTGGGGTGTAGTCAGCCGCGACCACGGCCAGCTTCATGACTTGTTCTTGGAAAAGCGGGATACCCAGAGTTTTTTCGAGCACAGGTTTCAGGCTGGGATGTGGATAGGTTACGGGCTCTTCGCCGTTACGGCGGCGCAGGTAGGGATGAACCATATCCCCCGAGATCGGGCCGGGTCGAACGATGCCGACCTCGATCACAAGATCGTAGAATTTCTGGGGGCGAAGCCTTGGCAACATCGACATCTGGGCACGGCTTTCGATCTGAAAAACCCCGATGGTCTCGGCGCGGCAGATCATGTCGTAGGTAGCCCGGTCGTCGGTCGGGAGCGTCGCCATCGTGAGTTCAACCCCCCTATGATTTTTGAGCAAATCAAACGACTTACGGATATGAGTCAGCGCTCCAAGCCCCAATAAATCGACCTTAAATAGATTCAGATCTTCGACGTCGTACTTATCCCACTGAATCACCGTTCGGTCAGCCATCGTGGCGTTTTCGATGGGGACAAGATCATGGACGGGTTCATGGCCCAGCAAAAAACCGCCGGGATGAATCGAGAGATGCCGCGGAAACTCCAGGATCTCGGTCGTGAGTTCGAGCAGGAGCTTTCCGGTTTTGCCATCCAGATCGAGACCTGCGTTGATCAGGTCCTCAGGTCGAGGAGCCGAACGATGAGATAACATGCGGGCGATCCGGTCGAGCGAGGTCTCGGGCACGCCTAGGACTTTGCCCACTTCACGGATCGCAGAACGCGGGCGATACCGAACCATATTGGCGACCATCGCCGCGTGGTTGCGCCCGTATTTTTGGTACATCCACTGGATGACTTCCTCGCGCCGCTCATGCGAAATATCGAGGTCGATATCGGGCGGCTCGGCGCGCTCCAGCGAGATGAAGCGCTCAAAAAGGAGGTTCATCTGGATGGGGTCAACGGCGGTGATGCCTAAGCAAAAACAAACGATCGAATTGGCTGCGGAGCCCCGGCCCTGACACAGGATATTATTGGTGACGCAAAAATCGACGACCTCCCACATCGTCAGGAAATACCCGGGATAGTCGAGGGTATCGATCACCGACAACTCGTAATCGAGTTGTTTTTGCACGTTTTCAGGGATGCCGTTTGGGTACCGAAAATCCGCTCCGTTGGCGGTCAATTCCCGTAACCACTCCATCGAAGTTTGACCGCTGGGCAGACGCTCGTTGGGATAGACATAACGGACCTCAGCCAGCGAAAACGTGCATAAAGCTGCAACCTCCAGCGTGCGTTCCAGCGCTTCGGGTTCGTCTTCAAAAAGGGTTTCGAATTCGGCGACCTCCAGGAGGCAATTTAGATGGTTTGGGCGCAGCAGGTCGCCGGCAGCATGCAATGTGGTGCCATGTCTGATGCAGGTCACAACGTCTTGAAGTCGACGTCGGTGGGGTTCGTGGTAGAGGACCTCGGTCGAAGCCACCAGCGGCAGCCCATACTCTTGAGCATGCCCCCGAAGCCTGACCTCTCGGGCGATATCTTCATCGAGCCGATGCCGCACCAGACTTGCGTACAGGCGAGGCCCAAAGGCGTCTTGAAGCAGCGGTGCCATGGGTAGGAAGTTCTGGGTTGCGATCGCGCTATCGGGTCCACCCCATAAGGCGATCAGGTCGGTCGCATGTTCACAAATCTCTTCCCAGGTGACCTCACTCGAGCCTTTTTCGCAGCGCAAACGTCCAATCGAAATCAGGCGCGTGAGGTTGCGATAACCTTCGCGGGTCTGGGCGAGCAAAACGATGGTGGTGCCATCGGCCACAGAGATCTCGGAGCCGTAGATAACGTGAATCCCAAGCTCTTTGGCACGCGAAAACGCCCGAACCACTCCGTACACGCCATCGCGGTCAGTGATGGCGATATGGCCGCCCTCTCCTGCGACTTTATGCCAGGCTTCGACGTATTCCTCGGGATGGCTTGCGCCTTCTAGAAACGAGTAATTTGATTTGCACCAGAGTGGAACATACATCAGAACATCTGAACACATGTTCAGATAACTTCAAGAGTGAAATTGCGTGCACCAACCACCAAGAACGAAGTAGAGTGAACAAACACTCACAGCCAGTAGGCGAGAATGGATTTGTTAAAAGTCGCGATTGCTTTGGGCTTCGTGAGCATCGGGCTGGTTGCTTGGTACCTCAATTCTGAAAAGGAAAAGGAGTTCGAGGATTTACTCCTTGAGGGTGCAACGCTCTCAAATTTGCCGTCGTTGTACGAACTTCTGAATAATCCGAGTCCACGCGACGCGATCAAAGCAAACGTCGTTGAAATTGGGTTCAATCCTTGTGTATCCGTGAGCGAAGGGCGTCACGGGGAAGAATACGTCAAAGCAGAAGCGTTCCTGATCGATGATGGTGGCGGTGTGCATGTCCTCAGCACAGTCACGGCAATCACCCTCGCCGAGGGACCCATCGCGAAGCTCGAAACCGACTCAGCCGAACTCGCTCGACTTTTCGCCGTGCCACTGCGCACCTGAGAATGGAGACGAGCTAGACCATAGGACGATTGAGAGAACGCCGAATGTCGCCATTGAGGCCAGCGCTCGCTACGGAGACGATTTTGTTCGAAATGCTTAAGAAGTGGTGGGCGTTTGATGCCGCCTCGTATAAGGCTCCCGCAGATATCCCGAGCCCGGACAAGCCGCGCAAGCTCGTGCTCTACAAGTCGGATAGTTGCGGCTACTGCATGCGGGTCATGCGCGTCTTGGACCAGACCAACGTCCAAGTGGAGTTACGGGACACGCGCAGTAGCGCAGAAGCACGCCAGGAACTTTACGACGCGACATCGCGGACCACGGTGCCCTGCCTGTTCGTCGACGACGTCCCGATGTTCGAGTCAAAAAACATCTCGCACTGGTTGCTCGCCTACTCCGAGCGCAGCGGAACCTGAGCAACACGCTCAAGCACGGTGTCGAGCACCTCATAACCCAAAGACCATCATGGATTTGTTTGAAATCGCGATGACATTGATTGGTATACGTAGGACTTGTCGTCTGGCATTTCCGATCACAACGTAAAGCACGCTTCACTGAACTGCTTTTGGAAGGTGCAACGCTGTCCAACTTACCCCCGTTAGACGAACTGCTGACCAACGCAGATGCACGGGATCGGAAGAAGGGAAAAGCATGCTCTTAATCGTGATCTCAACTGGCATCCTCTTCGTCGTAATCACCGCTTTGGTCGCGTGGGCCCAGATCAATACTGGCCGCAGCCAAGCGATGGAAGATGCCCTTCTAGAAGGCGCAACCCTTTCCAATCTTCCTTCGCTGGAAGACCTGCTCTACGAGGCAAATGCCCTCGACACGATTAAGGAAAACGTCGTTGAGGTCGGGTTCAATTTCCAAGTAACCCGCGAAAGATATGGGAAACACAACACTGCTGAAGTGTTCGTGATCGATGACGGTGGCGGTGTTCATATCCTCAAACGAGTTGACCACACGGACTCCATGGCACCAATTGCACGACTCGAAACACAAGCTGCCGAACTCGCTCAACTTCTAGATGTGCCACTGCGCTGACCAAAATTCAAATATGGCAATGAATACCAAGGCTCATACCGGCGTCTAACGCGGCAACGCAAGCCACCAGGTCCGCCCGCACAGTTGGAACAAAATGGATATCGGCACAGTTATTGTCTATCTGGGTGGACTCGTACTCTTGGGTTTCATGGCCAAATCCGAGTACGAAAAATACCAACGCGACCAAATATTCAGGCAAGCGACCAAGCGATCCATTCATGGAAATACGCCACGTTTTTCAACACTGTCTCGGCTGCTTGAAGACGAGCAAGCTCGTGCCGCATTCAAAAGCCAAATCAAAGAAATCGGCTTCAATCCGCGAGCAAATGTGATTCAGTCAGGAATGGCGCGTGGTCTGTTGCCGGGCCCCCTACGATACGTGGAAATGACGATCGCCGAGCTCTTCGTCATCGACTTGAACAACAACCTTCATATCATCGCCACGGCCAGTGGAGTCGATGAGGTGATTGACGGTCCGATCACCGTTCTGGAGCATAAGGCGATCGAACTATCGAGGCTTCTTGAGATGGATTTGCAGACTTGATGATTACGACAGGCGCAAGGCTCGAGCGGCCGGGAGAGCACTCAACTGATTGGGTTCAATTCTCAGACATATGGGAGTCTCGCACTCGTTCCAGGTCTTGGAACTCGAAACGAAGGCTATCGCGCTAGCCAAGCTCCTCGACGTGACGCAGCGGACCCTATAATCGTGAGGTTGGGATACCGTGAGACAAAGTTTTCGAAAGAAGGATCAAAAACATGCTCATCGTCTTGATTTCAACTGGCATTCTCTTGATCGGAATTACCGCCCTCGTTGTATGGGCCCAGATCAGTACCGGACGCAACCAATTGGTGGAAGATGCCCTATTGGAGGGCGCAACGCTTTTCAATGTCCCCTCCTTGGATCGATTGCTGTCGGACTCGCATGCTCGGAACGCCATTAAAGAACAGGTCGTTGAGCTCGGCTTCAATTCATGTGCGGATGTAGGGCAAACCAGAAATGTGGAATATCAAACGGCCGAGGTTTTCCTGATCGACGATGGAGGCGGCGTGCATGTCCTTGAACAAGCCATCTCGAACACGATGGCGGGAGGAGACATCGCTGCCCTTGAATTGAAAGCCATCGAGCTCGCAAAGCTTCTGGAGGTGCCGCTGCGGACCTAATATCGCGACAGCGAGAACCGGAAGCGTAGGCCTCGGTGATTACCTTCGCCTTCAAAATCAAGGCTTCCACCGATTTTTTTGATGTTCTGCACAGCCTTGGTCAATTTAGAGCCCGTGACTGGGACAAGCTGCATCTTTGGTTCGGCCAAGGTCCCGTAGAGTGGATGCCGCACGTAACCGTCCACCATAGAAAACGTCCCACCATGGGCGTTGTGCGGCTCGTACCCAAGGTAGGCCACACCTAAACGCCGAGCATCTTCGGCCGTCGTGATGGCGCCAGGCAAACCAAAAACGAGCTCCTCATAGGCCCTTTCACTTATCGCGTACTCTGCGCCGATAGCGTCTTCGGCCATGATGAGCAGGGCCCGTGACAACCAACCTACTCCGAGTCGAGCTTCGACCATGGTCTGGGTGTCGGAGTCCGCGCCTTCTGCGGGCGCAGGCCAAGCTCCGTCAAGGATTCGGTCGATTTGAATCTCCAGCGTGGCGCGCTCGACGGCGACCACGAATTTGTCCTGATAAATCGCGTAGTGAACCGCAAGGTCACCCTCGGGGGCGCCTGGGTTGGTGCCGACACGAACGATCGGAACGTCACGGTAATGGGCGGTTTCTTCCCATCGAATCATCCCTGGTGCAGCACCCGAAGCCAGGCCTTTAAGACCGGTCAAAAATGCGCCTAACGCAATCGAATTCGCGACGTGCGCGCCGGCGTAAAGGGGCGCCCTAGACAGCACCTGCATCATCTTCGCCTCGGTTATGTCTTCTCGCCCCCTTGTGGTCGAGAGGCCCAAGATGGCGAGGTCCCACAAGCCGCTGCGATCTTCGGCCCCTACGGTGACCCAATCCCCAAGCCAGCCCACGCTCAAGTTCAAGCCGGGGATCATCGTTCGTGAAGTCTGATCGAGCTCACGTCGAAGCCGAGCATCTTTGCCTACGGCAAAAACGTATTGGACTCCTGAATCCACCTTGGCGGGCTGCACCGTCGCTTTGCCCACCAGTTCGATGAAATCGTCGTAATCAGAATTATTGATGAGCGGCAAAATCCGCCCGTCGATATTCCAGCCCTTGCCGTCCTCGTCTTTGTTGATGCGAATGCCGATGGGGTCGATGAAGGCTTTCCAATAGGACTGATAAGTGTTGCTAAACCGTTCATAGCTGGCCTTTTCGGTGGCGGTTACGGTCTTGACGCTCAGGTCACGAATCGGGGTAAGAAACGCTGTGCGTCCCCATGCCGAAAGCGCGCCTTCGTCCGAAGAAAACTGAATCGCTTGACCGTCGGTATGCTTGAGGTTGGCCTGCTGCAGGTACCCGGCTGCGACGACGTCTTTGATGCCAGTGGCGCGTTTGCCCTCCATATAGCCGTAGAGAAGCGTTGCGTATTGAGGCAGCGCAAGCTCGGACTTCGCCACGACCCTGCGTGACTCAAGGATTTTGACTTTGGGCGACACGGCGCGAGCGACAAAGGCGTCGCTCAAAAAGACGAACCCGGATTCTTTGGCATCAAAGGGGTATTTAGCCCTTAAATACTGAAAATCCCCTTCGTCGGCGAGCTTGCGGCCGCCTGGTTTCTGGGCGTCCAAGAAGGCACGGATGGCGCCTCGTGAGTTCGAAATAATCAGGACATCACCGAACTCGACACGGTTCTGTTCGATTTCTCCGTCGGGTGTGAAGAGGCGGCGAACGATGGTCGTGCCGTCTTTCCAGAACGCTTCTTCAAGGTCTGGGTGGTTTTTTCGGGCGTTGGCTTCAAATTGATTGAGCGCCGCAATCAACGCCGGGCGGCTTTTGACCTTGAACACGAGCGAGAGGTCCGAGCCTTCGCGCAAATAGGGGTCACTCGTGGTCAACGCGACCCCGTCGGCCACAACATGACCTAGCGCCTCGGCCAGACCGGTTCTTTCGATCACGAGCATTTTTTCATAACGCTCCATGAAATGAGACGTACCTGGGCGGGTTTCCAGCATTTGGGTGGCAGGCGTGATCCAGTCGTCAAAATCACGCGCCAATTTCACAAAATCACGCAGGTCCGAGAAATGAACGTAGGCCATGTCGGCGGGGATATACGAGGCCATGGGCTCCACCACCGGTTTGACGCCCAATTCCTTGATCATCTCAGGCCAAGGGTGTGCGGGAAGCGGCACGCCTGCAAGGCTCTCAAGTGGAATATCGGCTTTTTCGGCAGCCGCAGCTGGATTCAGGATTCGATCGGCCTGCAAGGCCTCGTTGATCGAGGTCATCCCGGTGTATATCGACATCAGGTCATAGAGTTCCGACCGATTGGTGTTTCGAGCCGGCCCCGCAGTGGCTGGCGCACGCTGTGCCAATTGCAATTGTGCAAAACTCACGAATTCGTCTCGCGGACCGCCTTTTAGAAACTCTGGTCCGACATTCTCCCAAAACTCAGCCTCAAGCTTCGAGTTTTTGGGCAGTTTTTCTGCGATCGTGATGAAGGCGTCGCCATAGGCACTGGCTATCCACGCTTGATTGTATTCAGCGGATAGGCTGGCGACATGAAACGCAAGCGACTTTGGAAGTGTCGGCCCTACGATCCGAATGATTCCGGGTTCTGTCCACACTGCATGCGGTTGCGTGCCAAACCCGACTCGCCGAGCGATTTCAACTTGAGGTTCAACGCGCACAAAACAATGTGATTTGGTGCAAAACGACTCTGTGGCCGGGATGCGACGTGGCTCATTATGAACCACACGTGGAGGAGTCGTGTTCATTTTTAAAATCGTCAGCAAATCCGGATGCGCAGGAAGCGTTGGCGCTTCTTTTACAACCGGTTCTTCAACCGGCTTTTTGGTGTCCGAATTGCCCGAACCACAAGAAACGGCCAGTGCCGCGACGATAAAAAGAAGTTTGTTCATGCGCTAAAATCCCAGTGTTGATTCGGGCGACCTTAGTCGAATGGGGTCATTTGTTCACTCTTGTATTGCGGGTTTTCGATAGGTATTCTGCTCGGGAATAACTGGAAATATGGGGAAATATGACAAACGCAACGCAACGCAACGCAACGCAACGCAACGCAACGCTGCTCGTGCTCTGCTCTATTTTAGGCTGTGGCGATATTGCCGACTCGGAATTAGAGCAGCGTCAACAATCTATGGTGTCTAAAGGCACCGATCCCGTGGTTGGACTTCGAGATTATAATGTCGAGATCGCGCAACGCGTTCCGACATTGATGAGTGGGTTATCTACAGTAAAAACTACACAGGCTTTTGCAGCCATGATGGCCGCCAGAACCACGGGTTTCCAACTTAACCACAATAAAAACGAGGCCGGCCAATGTCCTGCCGAATCCGAGTTTGCGAGCTCATTTTCGTCGGGCTACACGACAATTATCACGGCACATCATCCGACCGCCGTGAATTCATCCGAAGTGTTGTACCGGTTTATGTTGCCTGCGCCAGCGGAACCACGAGCAACGACAATGGACCTTACGCCAATTTCGGATCGTATGGTTTATGACCGACTGCATCGGATGGGGTTTGATGGGCTTTGGAACTCCGACTGGGAAACGGTTGAACGTCTAATCTCGACCTGGCAGGTAGCGTCTAAGCCAGTGGTCGATTGGCATGCCAAGTTGGGTGTCGATGCCTTGGTCTGGAAAAGTCGTCCAAAATGTCTGGAGGTTTTTGGAGGGTCTGGCGATTCTGTTTATGCCATGGGACCTGGGCTTTTTGTGGACTGGCTTCATCCGATCGTTGGTGATCTACAATCCACACCCGTAGGCATTCCGCTTTATGCAGCTCATGTTAATGGATTCCAACATAGATCGGCAACTTTGTCTGATACGGTCTGGAAACCACCGTTGATCGAGCTTTTTACACTTACAACACTCGACATGTGGCATCTGGCGAGTTTCCCTGGCTATCGCGGCAATCCAACGACATGTGCACCAGTTAAAGTAGGATGTGCTAATACTGTTCTCACCTATAAGGGATGTGATGAGAGTTCATTGGACCTGAATAATGGTTCAAGTGGTGGCGCTGTCCATGTCGTTTCTTCACTGCACCGTGCTGGCGCCGTCGGCGTCGTGCAGGGCGGATATCATGCGAACGGAAATGAAAACTTTTGGGGGTTGCTTGACGACGTCGCGACAGGTGGCTCGAATTTCGATGAAATGCCAAGCCCTCAAGCCCACACACTATTCACGCCCTTCACCAAGGCCATGATTCCTGACTTTCCAATAAATCGTGGACCCGCAGCACAAGTGGAAGACGGCAGCCCATGGGTACCTAATAAGGACTTATGGGATATCGGAACTTATTCAACGTGCCTTGGCACCGATTGTCTAAACGGTTGTCTAGGCAATTGCAGCGATCCAAACTCAACCCGACATGAATTGAAGTGCTCAGATATGTACCTCGCCGACGTCGCTTCCGCAGGCGGCGCGATAGGAGTCACCGGCGGTCTACGAAAGACTCTAGTTACCGTGGGAGATTTTGGTCTGGTATGTGGGCCGCTTAGCGCCTGGTCGTGGACCAATTTCTGGGACCGTGTTGGTTATGTCACATCTAATATTGATGACTTGCTTTATGACGCGGATTGCACCGCCGGAAAATGCAGGATTAGGCCGTTTTCACGAGCTTTGGTCACAGACTGGATCGATAAATTTGGTGAAGTCGACTCACGCCCGTTTCAGCTTTGTCCGCCAGGATTTATGTTGAGAGGACTTGAGGTAAATTTCAAACAGGTTCTGCATGGCGTCACTGCCGTCACGTGCGTTAATCCAGCCGGAAATCACTATTCGATCAATCTCGAAGAAAGCGCTCCTGGGCCCCATAAATACGATATCTCGACATGGATTGGCCGTCCTGATCCAACGCTGAAGAATCATGAAATCGAATGCACGGGCGCAGCACCTGTTTTGACCGGGATGCAGGTTTATCGAGACCCCAACGATGCCATTGTCGGATTGCAGCCTTTATGCAGTGAAAGCCCTCCGCCTCTGTCAAAATCTGATGAATGCGCATTGCCTATCCCGGCCGGTGTGACCATCCATGGAGAGCCTCAAAAATGAAGATTTTTTTAATTATTGTTATATCTTTTTTTGTAGGCTGTTCCAGCGGCGAATTGGTCGATCCCACTGCGTGGCCACTTGCCGAGCCCGTGGAAATTGGCTTGGATAATTTAAAAGAAGATATGGGCACGGACATAACTTCGCCGGATACCGACCCATATTATTTTGCGGTATCAGAACGGCTTGACACCTGTCTTCCTCATAAACCGAGGGTGTGTCCGTCAGCACCACCGTTTTCTTCCAAAAAACTCGTACTTTTGAGTTTTTATACCTCGGCGATCCTCAATTATGGTGCGGAGTTTCACCCAGCCTATAAGCGGATCCTTGTCACGATCGCATTTCCCGACAGTCCTGATCCTCATCCACGAAAATTTGAGCGATTTGGTGGTCGATGGGCTTATGCCAATCCGTGGCCAGGAGAGACATATTTTTATGCCGAAGATGTTGTATTTTTTGGGGAACCCAATGAACATGGGTTGCCTGAATGGATGGGGGACGAGTCGTCGCTGAAGTCTGTATATGTGCGGGTCGAAGATCTGGACACGGGCCGTTGGGCAGAAAAAACCTGTGTCGATAGTCAATATCGTGGGGCGGATTTTTTTGACGGAGAACAATACTTGTTTTGGCGGGTTTATTGCGCACCGGATGAAATTCATGATCCCTAGGCAACACTCGGATGCATTTGTTGTCTACAACGATGAACTAACTATTCATCGAAAGCCTCAAAAATGAAGATTTTATTCATTATTATCGCATCTTTTTTTGTGGGTTGTTCCAGCGGCGAGTTAGTCGAACCCACCGCATGGCCACTTAGTGAGCCAGCGGAAATTGAACCGGATATCTCAAAAGAAGATGTGGGGACGGACGCACGTATATCTGCGTGTCGAAGATCTGGACACGGGCCGCTGGGCCAAAAAAACTTGTGTCGACGCACAGTATCGCGGGGCAGACTTTTTTGATGGCGAGCAATACACTATTGGGCTCTTCGTTGTGGGCCTGAAGAGATCCACGATCCTTAGGCAACCTCTGGGTTGAACTGCGGGCACTCCGACCTCTCAACGACCATGATTTACACGCACATCGTCGATGAGGAGCTGGCCGACGCTATGCAGTACCTTGGAGTGTAAAAACTAACCTGCTTTAATGTAAGACTTCAGCCAACGATTAGTCGAATACCTGGGAGGCATAATGCCGTGGCCACGTAACTTGAGCACGATCCACCTCGAATCAGAAGCACACCTCTTGTCCGACGGCGCCTTCATTCAAGAGGGCTGCGCGCCCACGGACGACTTGCTCCTAGTTGCCTGCACCGTGGGCGACGACGAAGACAACCCAAAGAACGAGCTGGTGTTGATCTCTTCAAAGCACCGGCTCCGCTTCGGCTTTGAGGGTGAGGCGTTCGTTTCAGTCGATTGGCATGCCGATGGGACCGCCTTTGTCCTGGGAGAAGAAGGGTCGGTGATCCGCTTTACTTGGCGCGACATCGCCTCAGAAAAGGCGCTCAAGCAGTCTAGAGAGCTTTTCGAAAATGAGCAGGCCGTTGAAGCAGGCCCGATGCGTCGAATACGGGTGGTCGACGGCGTTCCACTTTGTGTGGGTTCTCTTGGGCAGGTCTACTCCCTGACGGACACAGGCTTCGAGAGCCTTCCGCCTCTAAAAATATATGAGGACGACGTCACGATAAAGGACATCGCAGGCGGATCGCTGAGTGAGCTCGTCGCGGTGACCCAGCAGGGCTACGCCGCGCGCTTTGACGGCGCTCAATGGACCGATCTGCGCCTCCCAAGACGCATGAAGCTCTCAGGCGTCGCGAGGTCGACAGAGGGCGTCTACGCGCTCGTCGGCTCAGGAGGGAATCTATTCATAGGCAAGCAGGACCACTGGACTCAGCACCGGGTCGTCGAGCGCACGCGCGACTACTACGGGGTGGCGGTCCACGACGCGCTCATCTACCTGGCGCACATCGGCGGAGTCGACGTCTTCGACGGAGAGAGGTTCGAGGAGGTCACCTATGACGACAAGCGCGGCTTGGAGTTCGCGTTCTTGAGCAAAGGTGAGGCGTGTGTCTGGTCGTTTTGCGGTTCGTCGATCGGGCGCATCGTGAACCGTAAGTGGACGACGCTGCATAATAGAAGGCACCATGGGCGCTCAATGGAAGCAGAAGAGCCGGACTGAAAACGTTGCTGCCAAGGGGCGCGTCTTCGGCAAGCTCGGGCGGTTCGACGTCGCGAGGAACGGGAGTGTCCTTGGCGAGTCCGAGGTGCGCGCGGTCGTTGTGGTAGTAGGTCACGTACCTCCTGCGGCTCCAGGCACACCCGCACCACCTCGCCCTGGACTCAGGGTCACGTTTGTCAAAACCAAACCGTTTGTGTTCTCGGCCCAAAGACCGAAGGTGTTGGCCGCTGGAGTCGTCGCAAACTTCGTGCGCAACTCCACATTCTTAAGATGTGTCGTTTGCTCAACATTGATGGCACGCGCGGCAAATGCGTTTATCGTGGTGGCATCGTTGTTGTTGATAAAGACAGGCTTGTTGGCAGGCGCTGGTGCGAAGTTATTCTCGAAGCCTCCGATGATATGAACGCCGTCGACAAGTTCTAATGGGCCATCCAGCGAGTAAACTAGGCCATTTCCACCCACTACGATCAAACGCTTGTTGCGGGCATCCGCATCAGCCACATCTTCAAGAAAACGGCGAAAAGGCGAGACCTTCGATCCGGCGCCATTGTTCGGCTTATTAGCTACGAAAACCGTATTGAAACAAGTCAGCGCCTCGATGCCTGGAATCGGCATCTCGCAACCGTCAAGACCTGTCTCATTCGTCTCACAGGTCGAGATTCCGATGTCACAAGCGCCACAGGTCGGGGGCCGTGGGCTTTGTTTAAGCGGCGTCGGAGTACTCAAACTCACGGATGATTTTTTCGGCTTTGGCCTCCGTCAGGCGATTTCGCAAGCGTTGAGACTCGTGATTATCGCGGATGGTTTTGGCCAGCGTAAAAGTGGAGGCCACCGTGAAGAGCACGCTCATTCCCATAAAGCCTCGGATCCAGCCATCGACAGGCAGGTAGTAGACGCCCAGCACTGTGGAGCCCATGGCCAGGGCAAATGAAATCCAAACCTGAAGAATCCATGCGTTCGTGTCTTTTTGTTCACTCATCGTCGTCTCCTTGTTGACTCGATGTCTTTAGGTATCGCACGGGCTGTGCCAACCCAATCAACACGAAGTAAAGCACTGATTTAAAAGACATTCACAACATCTAACTCAATTCCGTGGCCACTGGACTCGGTATGAAATATGTGCAATTTTTGCACGCCACCAGACATCGTACGTACAGAAGGTCCATATGCCGATTTCCTTATCCCAAGATGACCGTGAGTTTTTTGGATTGATCCACCAGGCAGCGTTCATCAATCCGTTCTCGATCGAACGGACCGATGTTGACGCGCGTATTGCTGCGAGCGGCCCTGAAAGCACTCGTGAAGAAGTTTTGTCGACGATGCTCACGCAGTTATGGCTTCGCTTGCACCGGCTGGGCGAGCGACGCTCCAGTGATTTTGCAGGCAAGGACACCGAGCTTTACGAGACCGCGGCCTTGTTTTCGACGTTCCATCGCTATTCGCCCGAGATCGACGCGCATATCAGGGCGCAGCTGAATGCGGGGACCAAGGCCATTGTGTTTGATGCGGGGAAAACCATGATGACCGAGCTGATTCAGCAGGGATTCCCCGACGCGCGCGCTCAACGCCTTTTGAGTCTGTTTTTCCAAATGCGACGGGCTTTCTTTTTTGTCGCACAATCGCTGGTCGGTGAGTCCGAATCGATGCGTAAATTACGCGAGCAGTTATGGACCAACGTTTTTACGCATGATGCTCGGCTTTATGAGCGGGTTTTATGGAATCGCATGGAAGATTTCAGCACCTTTTTGGTAGGCGAAACGGGAACCGGAAAAGGCGCGGCTGCGGCTGCTATCGGCCGTTCCGGCTATATCCCCTACAACGCGTCGACTTCGCGTTTTGAACATAGTTTTGTGAGTGCGTTTAATTCTGTGAACTTGTCTCAATTTTCCGAAAACCTGATTGAGTCTGAATTATTTGGCCATAAAAAGGGCGCATTTACGGGAGCGATCGAATCCCACCACGGTGTGTTTCAACGGTGTCAGGAATTGGGCGCAATCTTCCTAGACGAGATCGGGGATGTGTCCGCGCCTGTGCAGATTAAATTGCTGCGGGTGCTGCAGGACCGCGTGTATTCGCCGGTCGGCGGGCACGAGGAGCTCAAGTTTTCTGGGCGGGTGATTGCGGCAACAAATCGGCCTGTGGACGATCTTCGGGCCGAAGGGAAATTCCGCGACGACTTTTTCTATCGTCTTTGCTCCGACGTGATCGAGGTCCCTACTTTGCGGCGACGAGTTCAAGAGAACCCGAACGAGCTCGAATTGATGGTCGAAGTGTTGGTGAAACGAATCGTAGGAGACGAGCACCCAGGGATCGTAGACCAGGTCATGAGTGCCGTTGCTGCGCTTGGGCCTTACGCTTGGCCCGGCAATGTGCGGGAGCTTGAGCAATGTATTCGGCGTGTGATTCTCACTCGTCAATACACCCCAACAACAAGCCAACGTCCAAATGGACTCGCCGAGCGTTTTGAAGCTGCAGAGATGACGGCGGACGAGCTTCTTGGTGAATACTGCTCGCTGCTTTATGCGCGGCTGGGTTCGTACGAGGAAGTTGGGAAACGTGTGGGGTTGGACCGGCGGACGGTCAGGAAGCACGTCGTAGGACATGCCGATTGACGTCTTACCCTTGAGCCATGGCTCCGGGAATTCGCAGCGTAAAGGTCGTGCCGTCAGGGGTGCTTTGAACGTCGATCTTGGCTTTAAGCATGTTTACGTATTGGGACACGACCGTAAGCCCGAGCCCCACGCCCCCGAATTGTCGTGAAGATGACCCGTCGACCTGCCGAAAGGGCTCCCAGATCGTTTCGACAAATTCATCGGGAATGCCGACGCCATTATCTTGAACCGTGATCACCGCGGTTTGACCTTCACAGACCGCATCCAATACGATTCTTCCCCCCTCGGGCGTGAACTTCACGGCGTTGGAAACCAAATTCGTCAAAATATGTTGCAAAAGGTACGGGTCCGAAGCCAGCAAAAAGACGGCGCTTCCTGTATTCTCGATGGTCAGCGCTTTTTTCCCTGCCATCCACTCCCCGCTCTCTTTGATCTCTAAAAGCAGGGCCTGAACATCAACGCCCTTGAGCGAAACCGACACGCGCGACTTGTTTACCCGTTCGAAGGACAACAAATCATCGACGATATGCAGCAGGTTTTCGGCACTTTTACGAATGCCCTGCAACGCAGTTTCTTGGCGAGTCGTCACTTCCCCGTAAATCCCTTCTTCAATCATCTCGGTCAGTCCCAACACGCCGTGAATCGGCGTGCGAAGCTCATGCGTCACGTTCGCGACAAATTCGTTTTTAAGGCGGCTCGCCTCGATCAATTCCGCGTTGTTTTGCACGAGTTGTTTTTGCTGACTGGTGATCAGGCGTAACGCGGACGTCAATGCGGTAACGAGAATCCCGAGCATGAAGAGCATTTTTATGGATTCGATGCCAACGAACCAGGCCGAGAGTCCTTCCTGCTGGTACGCACTCGACAAAAAAGCGGGGAAAATGGGTATAATTTCGGCCGACATCAAGATCAGCGTGGCTACGTACGAGACGAACATCAACACGGCCGTGGTCGCGGTGACTCCCACGTCTGTCATGGTGGCGGTGATCGCCAACGCAATGAAATAGAAAGCCAGAAATGGGCTGGCTGGACCACCGGTGAAGTAGACGACACCAGTCATCAGCAAGATATCGACGCCCTGGCCAAAAACTGCAAACGACATGATTTTTGGATGTTTAGTGCGAAGGGCCCACCAGGAAGCGGTCCGCACGACGAACTTGATTGGGGCGAGTCCGAAAATAATATAGGGCGCCTGCGGCATCATCCCGATCGCCCAAAAAAGCGCGGAAATGAGGACAAATCCCGTAATCACGGCGTAGCCAGCTGGCACCCCGTATTCAAGTTTGCGAATGGCTTCGTCGCGATCCAAGCCCTCGATATATGCGCGCCATGGAGCTTCAAGCTTCATCAGCAAACACGGCTCGAACCCTTTGCAGGAGTTCTTTGAGTTTAAAAGGCTTCCCAATGAACCCGGCCTGAAGGTCGTTCTCGACAAATGCACGTGCACTTTCATCGTTGTAGATGGCGCTCATCACCAAGAGCGGAATGGATTTTCCGACGAGTCGATTGACCTCGAGGCACACATTAAACCCATTCTTCCTGGGGAGCAGAAGGTCGACGATCATCAGGTCTGGTGCCAATGCTTGGAATTTTTCGATGGCATCCTCGCCGTTCATCACCAGCGCCACGTCGTACCCTTGCGAGGTTAAGTAATCGAACACCATGGTCGCGTTCACAGGATCGTCTTCAACGACGAGTATTCGCTTTTTCATGGCGCCTCACTTGATTCTACACACTCTACGCGGACGAAGATTTCCTTTCAATTACATCATCTTGTGGTGAAATGTGGGTTCGTGTGGGCTTTGGCACACTAGACACATGAACATGCGTTCAGTATGATTCCAGAATGAAACTTCAAGAGTCCTACAAGTCTTTCGTCACAACTGGACGTGAACTTGAGAAAAAGCAGGAAGAATCAAGAGGATGGTCTTTTGAAAATATGCGGGGACGGCTGGTCGAACTCCGACAAGTCGAGGCCTCGGCGGTGCTGACCTGCGCATTTTCTCTGGTGCTTGAGGCCCAACAAGCGCTGGAACCTATTGCGTGGATCATCGCTGGCGACTCGTTTTTTTATCCGCCAGATGTGCAAGAGAACGGCGTGGATCTGCGAGCGTTGGTGGTCGTTCGGGTTCATGGCGCCCGAAACGCAGGGCGAGCGGCCGATCATCTGATTCGGTCGGGAGCCTTTGGTCTGGTTATTTTGGACCTTGGAGCCGATTCGTTTTTCCCAAGAGCCCTTCAAAGTCGACTGGTTCATGGGGCCACGCAGCATCATGCCGCTGTCATTTGTTTGACCGAGGAAGACCCGTCTCAGCCTCGTGCCGAAAGCCTTGGGCCGCTGGTGTCCTTGCGCGCCGCCGCGCATGGCGCCTGGAAAGACGGACAATGGGAGTGTGAGCTTGAGGTCGGGCGTGACAAACGACGTGGGCTTGGATGGAAGAACAAGGAGGTGTGTCGTGGACCCATTGGCATGCGTTAGTGTGCCCAGCCTGGCACTTCAAATCGCGATAAAACGGTATCCCGAACTAAGAGACATCCCGGCGGTGATCGTGGATGTGCATAAGCCTCAGGGTTTTGTCCTTGAGGTGAACCGAGCTGCACGCAAGGCGCGAATTCTTCCTGGAATGCGTTATGCGGCGGCCCTTTCACTGAATGGGAGCGTGCGAGCCGTGGTCATTCCCAACGACGACAAGCTCGCCGCCGTCGAAGAAATGATCGAAATATTACGAGATTATTCGCCACGATTCGAAGTCGCCGACGATCAGCCCGGGACGTTTTGGCTGGATATTCGAGGCCTTGACCGACTTTTTGGGTCCCTGGATTTATGGAGCCTGGCATTGCACGAAGCGATGTCTGAAATGGGCTTTTTATCAGCGGTCGTGGTGGGATTCACCAGATTTGGAACCTACGCTTTTGCCCAGGCACTTCGCGCTCGTGTGCATGTGTTTGCACGGCCCGATGACGAGACCCAAACCGTCCACAAGCTACCGATCGACCGCATCGGACTGGACCCAAAGGCTCTTGGGTCGTTCAAAAAGCTTGGAATCGAAACCGTAGGACAATTTTCGGAACTCCCGGCAGGCGGAGTCCGGGAGCGTTTTTCTGCGCATGCCAGTGTTTTGCACCGCATGTCGCGCGGCGAACTGGTGTGGCCCCTGCGACCGATACAGATCGAGGACGCGGCCGAACGCCGTGTGGAGCTCGACGAAGCCGAGTCCGACTCGAACCGACTGCTCTTCATCATCAAACGCGAGTTGCATCCGCTGCTGCTAGAGTTGAGCGCTCGGCATGAGGATTTGAAAACACTTCACCTTAATTTTCATCTGGCCGACCACGACACCCACACCCATACGATATCGCCCGCCCGCCCTACTCTAGAGGACACCCGAATTCTGGAACTTGTGCGGCTGAAGCTTGAGCGCATGCTGATCCCCACGGGCGTATGCGCCCTGAGCATTCGTGCGGAAGGGGTGCCTATTCGACGCGAACAATCGCGCCTGTTTAAGCGCTCATCGCGAGATCTGGAGGCCGCCTCACATGCGCTCGCGCGGCTGCGTACCGAATTTGGAGAAGGATGCGTTTTGCAGGTCGTCGACACCCATGGGCATCTTCCGGAAGAACGCTTTTCGTTGGAACCGCGTATGCAGGTTCCCCTGCCTGACTCAAAAACAACGGGGCGCACAGCAATTCGACGTATTCGGTTCAAACCGGAACCTTTGCACCGGTTCCGAAATATCCCTCTGACGGGTTGGCTAGTTCGTGGCCTGGACGCGGGGCCCATCGTGGAGTCATGGGGTCCGTACGTGCTTTCAACAGGTTGGTGGGGCGAAAACGAGGCTCATCGTGAGTATCATTTTGCCCAGACAAGGCGCGGAGACCTAGTCTGGCTGTACTGGGATGGATGCCGACACCAATGGTTTTTACACGGGGATGTCGAGTAGAACGCGAGCGATGTTTTTGCTAATGTCGTCAAAATCCAAAAATGGAGGGGATGATGTTCTCAAAACGAGCCTTGTTGGTTGCCTCATTAGGCCTTGTCGCCTGCGGTGCCGAAGAGAATGCAACGGAGCAACCGATAACGATCGATGTCGGTACAGACGTAGATGCGCCGGATCTTGGGAATACCGACACAGATACCGATTTGGCGGACACAGGGGCTCCAGGCCCAACGCGGCCGTTTTGCTCGTTGAAAACGATCGACTACGGCAAAGATGGCATCGTCGACGACCGCGTCCTCTCGTACGCCCGAAATGGCGATCTGAAGTATCTGCTCAAGGAAAACCGTAAGGTCAACGGCTACAACCAGACCGTCACCTATGAGTGGAGCGACCATAATCAAATGCTCTCGCAAGGCGTCGATCAAAACAGCGACGGGCAGCTAGAATTTCTGCTGACTCAAACGTTTGTTGGCGACTCGATGAAAGTTCACGAAAGCCTTCTTGATGTCGGCAACGACGGCAGCATCGAGTACAAAACCCGCAATGATTATGACGAGTTTGGTAATCCAACCTATCAAGACCATGACGGGGTGTTTGATTTTTCAACGGCCCAGTTGATCACGCCAGCGAACGGCGTTCCAGATGTGACTTACACATGGGAACGCCTTGATGACGGGCGCCTCGTGGCGTTCTACATCGACCTAGATGGCAATAACCAAAAAGACTATTCGGCGGTGACGACCTACAACCCCGAGGGCCAACCCATCGTTTACGAAACAGATGGAGTCATCAATAAAAACAACAGCATCTATCAACGCGCCGACGGCGTGGTGAACGAGAGGCACATATTTCAATACGACGCTCAAGGTAAATTACGTGAGACCACCCGCGACGGTTTCACGTTCTTCGACGTGGCCAGCTACACGCCAGTCAACGCCGACGGCGAGCCCGATATCATCGAGCGTTTCACCGACTACGACGCCGCCGGCCACAACATCCGCAAAGAGATGAGCGGGCGTTTGGCGATCGATGGGACCTTCGGCTACCCCACCAACGGACTATTCGACGTCTATGAATACGATTGGGCTGGCGAGACGATGACGCGGATGAGCATGGATCAACGCGGAGACGGGTCCGTGGACTTTGTTGTGGAGCGACAAGTGAACCCGGAAACCCAAGCACTCACATGGCGACAGGATGGTGTGATCAACGAACGGATGCAGGTCCTGACCCGTTCGAATGGGACATGGAATGACGTCACGAACATCACCTACTCGCCGGGCGGCAACATCATGACCTTTACACGTGACATGGATGGCGACGGGCAAGCCGACGCACATTACGAACGGGAGTGGATTTCGACTTTCCTTGGCGAGCAAATGCTATCGGGCTCAACCGACGGATCACTGCCTGAAACGTATCAGGGCTACACTTACGGCGAATTTGGTCAGGCTGATGGTGTGATGGATGAAACCATGAAGGGCACCTACAACGAAGACGGCTACATCATTGAAAACGACTATATGAAAAACGGTGAAACGACGCTTGTCACGTTCCAATACGGTGATTGTGCGGACTTCGAATAGCTCCAAACCACGACCTAAATCGCTTGGGAGCCTTCTAGTTGGGTGCGAAACTCAGAAGCTTTTGAACCACCTGAGCGCGATGAGAGATCGTATTCTTCTGGTCGAGGGGGACCTCGGCCATCGTCAAATCCCATTGCGGAATCAGGAAATATGGATCGTAACCAAACCCGCCCTCACCGCGTGGTTGGGTGATAATCACGCCTTCGCAGGTGCCTCGGAAAAGCAGCACGATTCGGTCGCGCTGTCGCACCGCCACACCCAATGGTGGGGTGCCTTCGAAAGGTTCCGCGTCCTGAATCCCAAATCGCCGGGCCAAGGTTTGACCTTCCGCGTCGGGCGCCAAACACAGCGCCAAGACGGCGACGTATCTTGCCTGCCGTTGGTCCACAGGAACGCCTGAGACCTCGTGCACGAGCTTCAGGTTATTCGCGTGGTCATCGCCCTGCTCTCCCGCGTACCGAGCGCTGTAGACTCCTGGACGGCCCCCCAGAGCGTCGACCTCCAACCCGGAATCATCGGCGAGAACCGACATGCCGGTGAAGAGCGACACCTCGAGCGCCTTCTTGAGCGCATTGGCCTCGAACGTGTCGCCGTCTTCCTCGACTTCAGGGACCGCAAGACCGCATTCAGCCAGGCTGATAAGCGGAATATCCCCAAGAACTTCATGAAGAAGCGAATTGAATTCCCGGACCTTTCCGGCGTTTCGTGTGGCAAGAATCATATCAGTTGATGCACATGCCGCCGCCGTCCATACCAGCGTACGGGCAGTAGAGTGCGGCATCGCCAGGGGCGAGGTTGGCAAATCCGATACGACAATAAAGCGTGTTTTTATCGGTGTCTGCGGCGAGCCCGACCACCATCGTCTGGCACGCTGCGAGGCACGCGGCGTTGTCGACGTAGATCTCGTTGCCCGCCGTGCAATTGGCGGTCGCGGCATCGCAGTAGGTGGTGCAGAGGTCCGCACAGTCACCGTCGTTTCCGGGCGTACAATTTGAGGGGCAGCATTGGTCTGCAACGGCGTTACAGGCCGTGATTGCCGTAAATGAGCATTCTGATGTGCACATCGTAGCCACGCCCATGAGTGCGTCCGTGGTGCAGGCATTATTATCATTGCAGGCTGTTGGGCAGGTCGCAATCGGGTCACAGGTCTCGCCGGTTTCGATGGCGCCGTTATCACATACTGCCGTGCAGTCGGTGTCCATGGCTGGGGTGCATCCTGCCGGACAGCATCCGTCACCCCCTGTGCAAGCCGTGATCGAGACTCGATTACAGCTCGCCGAACAATCGTCCTCGGTGCCGGTGAAATTCTCGGTGGTGCAGGCGTCAGCGTCATCGCAGGACGCAGCGTCTGCCGGACACGCACCAGGGGCACCGTCAGCGATCGCAGAGTCACATTTCTCGGCGCCGGTGACGGCCGAGTCGCCGCACGTCGAGTCGCAGTCATCATCATTTGTCAGATCGCACCCGAGGGCGCAGCAGCCGTCGCCATTAACACACTCGGTGATGGGCAAGTTAGCGCATTGTGCGCTGCAATTTGCAGCCGATCCCGTCAGCGAATCCGCGGTACACGCGTCTGCGTCATCGCAGCTGGCAGCGGTCGGGCAAGACGAGGGTGGGTCACAGGTTTCGCCTTCGTCGATCAACCCGTTATCGCAGTTGGCCGAGCAGTCCAAATCGTTGGTTGGACCGCAACCAGAAGGACAACAGCCGTCGTCATCAACACAGGCGATAATGCTGAACGGAGCGCACCGAGCGTCACAATCAGCGGCGGTCCCAAAGAAGTTCTCATTCGTGCAAGCGTTGCCGTCGTCTTCGCAGGATGTGGCACAGACTCCAACGCCCTCGGTGATGGCGGAGTCACAGCTTTCGCCGTTATCGACCTCACCGTTTCCGCAGAATGACGATACGCAAGCTCCGGCGACGCCGCATGCCAAGCCAGGTCCGCAGAGTCCGCAGACACCACCGCAGCCATCCGGACCACATGCCTTGCTCGCACAGGTCGGTGAACACTCGCGGTTGGTCTCCACGTCCCCTTTACATCCAATAAGGGACACCACGACCGACGCCAAAATCCAAACCAGCTTCATCTTTTCTCCAGTATTGCTACACGCATTCTAAAGGAACCAATCGCGAGTTCCTAATGTTTCAGAAGCTTGAGCCAGGTTGCGTCAAAAACGCGCTTTCTTGTTCGGAATTTACGCGACCCAAAATCGCGTTTCGGTGAGGAAACCGCCCAAAACGAGCGATAATATCTCGGTGTTTCACGGCATAATTCAGGAAGCCACGATACCCTTCCCGTGCAGCATCTGAAACCTCGTCGGCAAGTTCCTGGGCCAACTCCACACAACGGTCTTGATACACGACGTCCTCGGAATGCTCCAAAGGCAGGTAAACAAACATGCGTTCGATGGGATGCAGCGCCTTATCGGCACGAGTCTCGATCAACGCCAGTGAAACCGAGAGCGCTTTTGGGTCCGCAGCATACATCTGCGGTGAGTCTCGAAACGCGTTTCGAGAAAACTGGTCCATCAAAATGATCAACGCGACCGCGGATTTCGGACTGCCTTGCCACGCGTCGAATTCGCCAGCGATGGCGAGCGGAATATGCGGCGCAAAGGTCTCGCGGATATGCCGATCGACCGCTTCGTCTTTGCCGTACCAAAGCCCCATCTGGGCCTTAGAGGCATTCGGGGAATCAGGGCTGAGGTCTCCCAGCCAATACTTGCGTATGTCGTCGGGTGTCATGATGGCCCCTGGTTCAGAAGTGTAGAAAATCAGTCGCGATAAATCGTCCCGAGCGAGAACTGAAGATAGTCGCCCTCAGGAAATGCAGCCAAGGTGGTGTGGTCGACATCTGCCCCCCAGACGCCCTGTAACACGTAGGAAACGCCCGCTTCTTGAGCTGAGCGGATGACGAGATCGACGAATCGCTCTCGCGAGATATGAGAGCTGCACGACGCCAGCGCGACACGAGAGCCGTTGGGCATCACGTCAAAGACTTTCGCAAAAAGGCGAAGGTAAGCCGTCGTGGCCCGTCGAACGTCTTCTTTGCGATGCGCAAAGCTCGGAGGATCGCATACCACCACATCAAAGGGGGCTTTTCCGGTCCAAAAATCCTCAAGATATTTGAAGACATCAGCAGCCACGAACTCGTGAGCTTCTGGCGCTAGATCGTTCAGATTAAAATGGCGTTCCGCGTCGACGAGGGCTGGCTTAGAGAGGTCCACAGTGGTCGTCCGCGCAGCTCCCTGCATCGCTGCAGCAACCGAGAACGCGCCCGAATAACCAAAGAGGTTAAGCAGCCGTTTACCCCTTGAAACTTCCGCAAGGCGTTGCCGATTGGCTCGCTGGTCCAGGAAGAATCCGGTCTTCTGACCTTTGAGTGGGTCTGCCACAAAGGTCATCCCCAACTCCAAAAACTTCACCTGCTCAACGCCGCCCACGATCCACTCGGAGCTTTCGTTATCGCCTGCGTAGATTTCGCTGCGGCGCACAGCGACGTGCTCAACGCCAAGAAGTTTCTGAATCAGCCTTGAAGCCGGCTCAATCCAACGCTCAGCGCCTAAACCATCCACGCGAAAGACAGCGACATTATCGTAGACGTCACAAACGACGCCTGGAATGCGGTCGCCTTCGCCGTTAAGCGCGCGAAAACCGGTGGTGTCATGGGTTGGAAAGCTCTTCGATTTGATGGCGGCTCGAATCCGGCTCTCCAACGTCGCATTGTTGACGGGAGTGTCCGGATTCAAGGTCCACATGCGAACCCGAATCGGTGATTCGGGATCCCACACGCCACAACCAATAAACGATCCGTCTCGCGCCAAGAGGTCGACGGGCGTGCCAGGCCGGGCGTCTCGAGGTCCATGAACGGCATCGTGAAAAACCCAAGGATGTCCCCTGCGAATCACGTCTTCGAGGGGTTGGGTCAGTTTTGCTGTAAGATTCGACATCGGATCAAGGATTCACAAGAGAGATCACGCCGGTGGCCGGCATGGTTTGTTGGTTGATGACAAAATGAGCAATCATCAACGAATCAGGCGCGCGCAACAACGTTGCAAAGAACCCGTGGCTTCCCACGTAGGGAGTCCTACCAGCGAGTTCTTCCACGGTCCATCCACCCGCGCCACGACGCGCAATATGCAAGGTGTGACGGGTTGCATCTTGGTACGACACCATCAAGGAACCATCGGCTTCACGCCGCAATTGAACGTCTTCACCAATGTCGTTGATCATCCATCCCTCGGTCGAATCGCGCACACCTTCGACGATGACCTCTTTTGCTCCAGTGGTCAGATTTTCATACACCAAGGTGTCGTTGACGATGTCCATGTAGGCCACGTGCAATTCACCTGCGTCGTCCACCAAACCAGAAGCGTATGGCCCGCCCGAGGTTTGACGACTTGGTCCCCAGGTTTTCGTCGTGGAATTCCACTCGGTGGCCACGACGGTATCAGCGATTCCATCCCAGTTGGTCACCAGGAGTCCGGTTGGGGTTTTCGACAATTCATTCAACACCGCGATCGACTTGCGATAGGTCGCAGCTGGCGCCTTCCAAGTCGCACGACAGGTTCCGGCGAGGCAAGCCGTTCCATCGGCGCATGCTGCGGCGCAATCATCGGCCGGAGCAACACATTCCGAGACGTTGGGGAAGCATTGGGTGCCGGCCGCGCATTTGGAACCACATGGGTTGCTTGAGGCGCCTGTTGCGACGTCCTCAGTGGCCACATTCAGAGCGTTGACTGCGTCGCCGGGCAAGAAGCTCGCGTGGCGCAAAACCGAGTCGAAACTCGGCGTCGTTCCGAAATTATCGACGAGGTAGACAACGTGCACTTCACCGTCGAGGAGCACCGCGTCTGGAAAGAAGCCCGATTGTTTTGTGGTGTCAAACTCACGAGTCTCAAACGTCCATTCTGTGCCCGTTCCGGTACCGCGGGCGTACCACATCGAGTCTGTTTCCTCGCTTCGGTAGAACGCGTGAATCGTGCCGGCATCATCGACGACCACAGAAGTATGCGAACCGACCTTCGGACCGCGGTCTTTAATTCCGCCGCGTGGGCCGTCGATCGCACCTTCGATGTCGCCGCCGTCAGGCAATCCATCGACATAAAAGAATGTGGGTGTCCCGGCGTTCACGACGCCAATCATGAGGTCTTGATAGGTGAGGTTGAAGGCGCTGATGGCCGTCACGCCCGCGTTTTGATCGATGTCGAGGTATGAACCGATAAAACCGGGGTCAATTGGTGGCATGGACTCGCATCCGCAGGTTCCAATCGTCACGGCACAGGTGGCTTCGACGCCTTCTGCGGGAGTCAGAACTGCCGGCTGGAAACCAGGTTCACAGACCTGCTTTCCGCAGGGGTCTGGCAGGTCCTGACAGGCGTTATCGACTTCGCAGCAATACTGGTTATCCCCGCAGCCGCCTTCGCAAAGCACGACACAGGTACAATCAGTCTCAGTGACACATTCAGCCTTCTGTCCGGTTGGGCAACGAAGTGTCGGTTCGCATTTGTGGTCGGTGCAAACTTCGCCGGTCACGCATTCATCGTTGGTCTCACAACCGATGACGCACTCCCCAGCAGCGCAGTAGGTCCCGGCTGAACACGCTGGGTCGCATGTGTTGGAGGCCGTTTCTTCATCCTCACAAGAGCAACCCGCCACGGTCATGAACGCAGCGAGCGTCCAAACCGGAGAGATGCGCCGACGGCGAAGGAATGCAAAGAGCCCAAGGGCAAAAAGAAGCCCGAATAGAGAAGTGTTTCCTTCAGTCGAATTGCACCCGGTCTGTGGCGTGCCTGCTGGCGTCGAGGAAGGCGCAACATTGAGGGCAGATCGTCTCACCGTCTGCGTGTCGGCCGTCACATGGCCCGCTGCATCACGTGCTTCCACGTCAACTCGAACCAATTCCGGAAGGGTCAGGCCCGCCAGCTTCAGTTCACGTTCCTTGCTCCACGAAGTCCATTCCGCGGAGAGGCCTTCACCAACAACGCGGAAGCGCACCATTGGCGCGGTATCAACAAGGTCGGACACCTCGGCATGCATGACTTCACCCGAGCGTTCCAGGGCCACGCGCGGTGAATCCCAATCGATCATCACGTCTGTGGAAACGAACGAACCTTTGGAGTCGGGCGTGTTTTGATAACGCGCACGCAGGTCGACGACGTGTTTACCCGGCAAAAGGAAAACAGGGTCATCGATACGTGGTTGCTCGGCAGACCACATGCTCCAGAATCCCGAATCAACGCGATACGACCACTCGACAGGCTGGGTATGGGCGAGCACTCGGTCGCTGCGAAACGCTGCGGCTGAGAGCGAAACTACGGGTTGAACCAGTCCGCTCAGGCTGCGGGCCGAGTAGTCCACCGTCGCACCCGAAATCACAGGTTCCAACGTGATACTGAATGCCTGAGGAGCCACGCCAAGATTGGCGTAGAGCGCAATCATCGTATTGTTGTTGACGCTGGTGATGTCTCCGTCACCAATCTGAATCTGCAGACCAAAAAGTTCAGGCAGCGTGATGGGGTCGACCAGCGATCCCGTCAACGAAGGCAGCAATGCACCGATCAAAGTCGGCAGCAAATCCGCCAACCGTTGAGGGTCTTCGGAAACGAGTTCGGCCCCCACAGGACGGATATTCTTGAGCGCATCTGCAAGATCTCCGATCACCGGAACGATCTGGCCCGCCCCGTCGTAGACAATCGCAACGGGCACTTCAAGGTCTCCCCGCAACGTGAACAAGCGCATCCATCGTTCCTGAGAAAACGCGTAGACGTGGATATCCAGATCCTTCCAATCGATATTCATCAACGGGTCAACAATATCGTAAGTCGTGCCGTTAGGCGTAACGGTATTGGCGCCCAGAATCACGTCGGGCGCGGTCTGAGGAACAATCTTGATGTAGATCGACGAGTCGCCAGGCACGATGGATTTGAGGCTTGGAAGCAACGCTGTGAACAGCGAACCGGTCAACGAAACCTGCGAAATCGAGGCTCCGTCAATGAGCATGCAGGTCGCGCCGCTTCCCCAAAGAGACCAAAGGAGGTGTTGAATGGCCTTCTTGTGGTAGCCAAATCCAAGCATGAAAGGTTGGTTATTGGGCTTAAGATTTCCGGTGATCGCGGGGTCGAGGGGAATCGGCAGGTAGTCTGGGCGACTCGTTGGGTCGGCCGGGACACAGCGACGAATCGCGTCCGGCTGAAAACCCGAGCGCATACCCAGCGTCAGACCGTCGTTTACCGAAGCGTGGTCGGCGACCTTGACCAGCATGTCCATGCCGGACTCTGGATTCTCGGTGTAGCCGGCCAACGCGTTTCCAAGCAGCAAACGGCCTTCTATGCCCAGCGGTGCCGGCACACAGGTCCCGTCCGGGCGTTCGCAAACGTCATCGGCTTGGCAGGTCGAACCCGCTCCACACGCGTTCACATCACATTTGCGACAGAGTTGACCGCGAACTGCGCCATCGAGCGCATCCTGAATGGTGGGCTCAAGGTACCCCAGAAGGAGGTTCCTGACCGCGCCGATATTGGCCACCGCGCCGGTGCCGATGCAGACGACATTATCCCAGAAGTCCCGCCCTCGAATCACGAGTTTGAGGTCGGACAGGTCGCTTGAAACCTGACCAACATCGATTCGGACGTCTTTGGTTGGGCTCTGCGCATCGACCGTAAATTTTACGGGAACGCTGGCGAGCACCGATCCCGGGATGGTCGAACCTTGCGGGCTCTGCATCTTGATCAAACAGTCCGAGCCCGCAAACCGCACAGACAGTTCTTCATCGAGTCCGCCAAGTCGCACGCCGACGTTGAGCGTGTCGCTAGGGGCCGGCGTGATGGTGGCCTCGTCGATCGACACCGAAATATCGCAACCCAGCGCACCACTGGAACACACATTGTTGTCGTAACAAATCTGCGGATTGCCGTTGTCTTCAGGAAGACAGAAGTTCAACCCGCCTGGCATCGCTTGTTCGACCAAAGGAGTCAGGTTTTTCTCAAGGAAATCCAGCCCCGTGGGAGTGATGCGAATTTGGCCGCTCAACTTCACCGTCTCGTCATAACGATCCGCCGGGTAAGGTCGGTTTTCCAAGCCGCCACAGCCGCCACATGCCGAAGAGCAATCACCGCTGCATGCAGCGAGAAAAACGGCAAAAAGCAGTTTGAAGAAATTCGGAGAAACATCGAAACCGACGATTTTTCTGACTTGTTTACGCACGGCGCACTCGTCAAGCAAAGCCGTCGACAGACGGCGGGTTTTTCTGAAGGTACTCGAGGTAAAACTCAGCGGACTCGCCGCTGGGAATATCGCCCTCGATGATTTTTTCTTCTAATAGACTCTTGTAGTGGCCTACGACCGGCCCCGGACGCAAGTCAAACGAGCTCATGATGTCTTTTCCAATACCCGCAGGCAGCTCCGGACGAAGCTGCTGTGCTGCATCCAACGCCCGAATTCGTGCTTCTAGGTCATCAATTCGGGCCAACGCAGCACGGCGCCTGGCGTCGTCTCCCGTACCCAGATCGATACGCGAAAACGCGAGAACGAGTTCGACGTAGGGGTCCATTTCTCGGACAAATCTGCGCACAGAGGCGTCGGTCCATTCCCCGACATCCTGGGCAATTCGAGTATGATTCTCGACCACAAATCGTACTTCTGTGGCCAAACGTTGATCGAAACGGAAACGCTGGGCGATTCCCTCGATCATCATCGCTCCATGAGCTTCGTATTTGGGAAATTGAACCGTGTCCGCTCCGTCGATCCGAGTCCATACTTTGCCGATATCATGCAGCAAAGCAGCCCAGCGCAACGTGTCATTGGGCGGGCAGTGATCGACGAACTTGAGCGTGTGCTCCCAGATATCCTTGTGTTCTGCATCCGAGGATTCGTGAAATCCCACCATGGCAGCCACTTCGGGCAAGATGATTCCCAAGATTCTGACATCGAGCAAAAAACGCAAGGCGTCGGTAACGTGGTCGCCTTTAAGGAGCTTCGTAAATTCCTGCAGCCAGCGCTCTCGGCTGATGTCTAGAATATGATCGGCACGGCTATCAGCGGCTTCACGAAGGGCGTCATCGACCTTGAACCCAAAGCGCGCCACAAACCTGCCAACGCGAAGGATTCTCAACGGGTCTTCAGCCAGAGTTTCCAAGGGGTCGCCGACCACACGCAAGATTCCGGCGCGCAAGTCGTGCAGTCCATCGTAGGGATCTACAAAATGTCCGGCATGGTCCAGCGCGATCGAATTGATCGAAAAGTCACGGCGCTTAAGGTCCTGCATGATGGTGTCTCCAAAGAGCACCACCGGATGGCGCGATCCTCGCCGGTAATACTCCTCGGAGCGGTAGGTCGTGACCTGGCAGTCCTTCGGAAAACCGGCGGTCTTGGGTCCTGTTAGGACGCAGCCCACGGTCCCAAACTCAAAGCCCATATCGTAGGTCGCAAACCCAGATGATCTGAGTAAATCGAGCGTTTCCTGAGGGCGAGCATTTGTACAAAAATCGAGGTCATCGAGCTCTGACATCGGGATGCCAAGTGCGAGGTCACGCACGGCTCCACCGACGAGAAAGAGCTCCTTCCCGGCTCTTTCAAACGTGTCAAAAAGTCGCTTCATCGTTCCATCCATATATCGGTGGAATTTTATACCACAGCGGGATTCAACGTGCGAGCGATCGCCTCATTCCGGCTTTCTGGGCCGCACGGGCTGGGTCACAAGGTCCGATTTAGAGATGGGCGTGGTCTCGGGAACTTGAGTCTGTTCAGGCAACCGGTCCATGGGAGCGGTGTCTTGCACCGAGGCCTGATCCAATTCTTCGCGCATGCGCTTGAGCAACGCACCGCGATCAAATTCGGTCGTGGCCGCCCGACGCAATTCCTTGAGGCCCTTGGCCACATTGACCAAGGTCGGCCGGTCTTCCGGAGCCTTCGCCAGCATCGACACCACGAGCGTGTCGAGCTCAAAGGGTAGACTCTCACGCAGGGCGGAAGGCAGGGGTGGTTTGGCGTCCAGATGCTGCCGCACCACCTCCATTTTCGAGCCGTGATACGGAACTTCACCGGTGAGGGCTTGGTACAGGGTGCAGCCCAGGCCATACACATCAAACGCTGGCGAGGGATCGCGAGTGCCAGAAAGCTGCTCGGGACACATGTAGTCAATCGTCCCAACGGCCTTGCCGGCCGCCGTGAGTTCAACGTCATCCGAGGCGAGTCGTGCGAGTCCAAAATCGCACAGGACGGGGTCCATCTCGCGGGTGTTCCGCAACAAAATATTATCGGGTTTAACGTCGCGGTGAATCACGTCACGCGAGTGAGCAAAACTCAATGCATCGCAAAGCCGCTCGAACAAAACGCAGGCATCGATCAGACCCAAAACTCCCGCGGTTGCAAGCCATTTATCCAGGGAGGGGCCCTCAATCAAATCGGTTGCGATCCCCAAACGGGGAAAGTGTATGAGGTCACGCACCGCAAGAATATTGGGGTGATTGAGTGACACCAAAATCTGCATTTCTTTTTCGAGACGAGTCTCAGCGTGATCCTGCTTTGGGTGGGCCGAAAGCAATTTGATGGCAAATACCTTCGACCCGTCCAACGACACGCCACGGTAGACCTCAGAGGTCGCCCCCCGACCCAACATCTCTCCCAAGATATAGCGTTGTGAAAGCCCCTGAACTGTCTGTGCGACATCCGTTTTCATGATGTCCGAAATCTAACAGGGCGCCCCCGTCAGCGCGAGCCTCGAAACGTCGCTGAAATTTCTTTCAGGCGACTTCGATTCGCAATTCTGAGTGCCAGAATGGATTCATAACCAAGGTCAAGGAGACAAAATGAATGCCATCGCGCCCCCACCTCCCCTGTTCAGCAAGAGCCGAAAAAGACTTGTGATTGTCGCCGTGTTGATCGGCATGTTTGCAGCCGCACTCATGTTCTTGTACGTGCGGCAGCATGAAATCACCGCCCAAGCAGAGGCCGGTGCTCCCGTCGAAATCATCGTCGCTTCCACAGATATTGCCCGCGGCACGCCGATTCAACAGTCGCATTTCTCGACCCGATTGGTTCCCTCGTCGTACCTACCGCCTAACCCCATCTACCCTGACGACATGGCGATTTTCATCGGTCAGCCTATCTCGGTGAACATCGAACGTGGCGCGATGATTCTCACGAGCGATTTTGTCACTGAAACACAGGTGTTCAAACTGAGCATGCGGATTCCGCCAGACCAAAGAGCATTCACCATCCCGGTCGACGCCATGTCAGGCATGGCGGGCCTGCTCTCCCCAGGCGACCGAGTGGACGTGGTCTACACGCTGCCTCTATCCACCGACCAAGAGGTCATCAACGAGGATGGAAAACGCGGGGAAGGTTACGTCACGATGACACTCATCCAGAATGTGACGCTGCTGGCCGTCGGTGCGCAAATGTCCGACGCAGGCCATGACGACCATCGGGCGGGATATTCCACCGTCACGATTCTCATCAGCCCTGACGAAGTCGAATTGCTTACCATCACCCAAACGCGTGGCAGCCTGGGGCTCTCGCTACGCGGCCCCGAAGACTACACAGAGCTTCCGTACCAGAAGAAGTCGTTGCGCGACGTACTCAAGACTCTGGACCTGATTCAACGACCTAAACGAAAGAAGGAATGCGTCAAATGGGGACCGGAAGTCATGATGGGAGACGGCGTCACTCGCAAGAAATGCATGAACTGGAACTAGAGCAGCGACCGCCCAAGGAGCGACAATGAGGCCAAAAGAAGTATCCCCCAGGTCGCTATCTTGAAGGTTTTTTCGTCCACCGCAGCATGGGCTTTTTCACCGAGCCAAAGTCCGAGAATCAGCGCAGGAAGCATCCAAGCCGAAAGCCGGACTGTGTCCGCAGTGAAAAGACCGCTCTGAACGTATCCAAAAACCAACACCAGATTGCTGGCCAACCAAAGCGCTGAAAGGGTCGCTCGGAAGGTCGTCTTCGATGGCAACTCTCGCCCGGCGACGTACACGACCAGCGGCCCACCGCTTCCAAAAATCCCATGAATAACCCCGCCGAGAGTCAAAAGAACAAAGGCGACAACGGGGGACAACGCCCGCACAGGCAAAAGGCGAACGGGTTTATAATAGGCGGTGAACATCTGAATGAGTTCTCGGACCGACACGGCACATACGAAAATCCCAAACGCGGTGAGCAGGTTTTTTGAGTCGATGGTGCGAAATAAGAACATCCCGATGCCCATGCCGACGGCCATTGCCGGCATCAGACGCGACCATAAGAAACCGCGAGCGATATGCACCCAATTCCGAGAAACAATCGAAAGCGAGAGCAGCACACCGAGAGGCACGAATGCCGGGAGAATTGTATTTAGTTCTAAAAAATTCGCGGCCAGCGAAAGGGTGATGACCGTCGATCCAAAACCGACGACCGCCTCGGTAAAGAACGCCACGAACACGATCACAACAAGCGCGAAGAGCGCGACAGTCGACATGGTTTTTTCGTGGATTTAAGGCGGTGGGGTCAAAAGAGGAAAAAGGCTCCAGGTCTCTCCGAGAGCTCCTTTTCCTCGACGATTCGGACGATTCGTAACCCCTGATTCTGCTCCAGCGCAAGATCGATAATGCGTTCGGTTCCATCGAGCATCCGAATGATCGGACGCACTGCATTCGAAATGCGATTCTCGGTGACAACTTCCGGGCTTCGCATCACCACAGCGCGTTCGCGCGAGGACAATTCAATCACACACCCAACCGGGTAGATGCCGACCACGTTCACAAAAATCTTCATCAAATTTGGATCGTAATGAGACCCCATCGTCATCATCATCGCCTGAAGCGCGCGATCGGGGGTTTTTGCGTCGCCCTCAAGCCCTTGGGTTGCAATGTCGTAATGCCGTGCAATCTCGACAATTCGGCTCAGAAGGTGCGGCCGGAGTTCCTCACGGTACCAAGATGTCGGCAACGGCTTATTGAACGGGAACCCGCGTTCATAGCTGGTCACCAGCCGAAGCGCGGACAACACATCAGTCGCGCCGATTCTGCTCATCGACGTCACGGCAGACAGATTCGTCCTGAAATGGGTTTCATCACCGGTCGAAAAAACCTCCTCGGTTTCTTCCTCGACGACCTGAAGGCGATCGATGTCCTGAGTCAATGCGGTCATGCCGCATCGCACGACGTCCATGCGCTCTAGGCGAATCGCGTCGGCCAGCATCATCGCGTAGATCGAGGTGTTAACGGCGTGAACAAAATCTTGCCCCGTCACCATCCGCAAATTGATCAGCCCGACAAAAATATCCCCTTGGTCGGCCAGCCGGTCCGCAATCTGTTGCACCAATCTTTTGATGTATTTCGAGGACGGCTGCGCTCCGCGGCGAAGTCGATGAAAATAAACGCTGGCTTTGACCAACAACGACGCATAGATCTCGATGACCGCACGGCGCTCATCCGAAGTCTGAGGAACATCAAGCTCCTGCTCGGCCACATTCGCGAGCTCAAGATGAGGCTGTCGAAAGTCTTGAATCGAGAGCATCCCTGCACCGCGGACTTCTCTTAGCAGGCGAACAAACTCAAGAAGCTCCGTCGGAACAATCCCTCGACTAAAGCTGATTTGATTGATGGAATACCCGAGCAGAGTCGTGCGAACTTCGAGAGTCATCGCGTAGGCTCGTGCATCCATGCGAATGAGTTGCCCGTTGATGAAATAATTGGACTCGGTCATCTGAAGTTGCAGGAACTCTTCCGAATTCGCCCGCATGGCCTCATCCAACCACTCGGCAAACTCACGACACGCCAACACGGTTTGAGCATGTTCCACCGCAAAAATCTGAGCCAGCTTGATGATCCTCGACAGGAAAACGCAGATCTGTGGCCCAATCTCACGAACCAACACGTCGTCAGTTTTGGCTTCGCGTTGCTCCAGGAAGAGCGTGTTCTGAATGGTCTGAGTTAAGGAATCGCTCATGATGGCTCCTTGTCCGTATTCGGCTCGCTCTTCAGAGCGTCCAATCCGGGCACTTCGGCCCATGAGTCCCCGCGCTCCCCAATTCCCACAAGAACCTCATCCTCATCCCACCCTTGCTCAGGAACCCCATCGACAAAAAACACGCTGTTTTTGTCAGGTTCGATGAAACGGCGTTCCGCCGGCCCGGTCTTGCTCTTCAGAGGGTCAAGGTCGTTGTCATCGGGCGGAAGTTCTGTCGCAGGCGTCGGTTCTGACAAGACTGACGGTCCAGAAAACCGTGCCAATGTATGCTTCCAAGAGTCGCGCAAATCCGCATGGGTCATGGCGCTTTCGGAACGCTCGGTGATGAATGTGACGGTCTCTTGGTCGCCGAACTCGATCAGCACCGCCACGGCCATCTTTGCGAACTCCCGATAGGCTTTGTTCAACCAACCCCGGGTGTCGAGCAGGTTTCGCAGTTGCTGTGTGGAGTCCTCGCCAGACTCCAAAAAAAAGTCGCATCAAAAAGCGCAATTCAGCATGGGTTCTCCCCTTGAACTTCCTCGCCAGCACCGACTCACGAATCGCGGCACGAAACCGCTCGGCATGATGTTGCCCAAGTCTACGCAGGGCCAGCTTGCGCAATTCCTCATCGTCGTGAGTTGAAAGCGGCTGAAGATACTTGTCGGCGAGGATGTCGTCCTTCCAAACCGAATGCTCCACCAGGAGTGCGGCAATGACGACCTCCCGATCTTCGAAGTGCAAAGCCGCACGAATCAAGCGCGGCATGGGCTTGAACGACTCCGGATCACGGTCCGCCAGCACTGGCAGCAGCCGCTTGAAATACGTCGCAGTGGTGACCTCTTTCGCCAGAAACTGAGCCTCATTATCGGGCTGCAACGTCTTCAAAATCACATCGACCAGCTGGGGAACCGCGACCACCTTCCGTTTCTCGTCCGCAAGAAGCTGCAGGATCTGTCGCTGAACTTTCGTGGGCCCCAGCATCAAGAGCAGCGAAACCAGCTCCTCGCGTTTCGCGGTGTTCGTCTGCATCGTATAAATCAGAGCCTCAAGCCGCATCGGATCTGAGAGTTCGTCGATCAAGTCGCCCATCGGATCGTAATCCAGATTTGCGAAGAGGTCCTTCCGATCGTGCAGAAGCTCAAGCACGCGAGCCGCTTGAGCAAAGAGGTCTTTGTCCAACAAGTTGTGGGTGACTTCCATGACCAAGCTGGCCGCGTTTCGGCCTTCCTCGCTATGAGGCGAGGTACGAACGATGCTCAGCAACGCCTCGATCAACCGATACTCAAGATCGACCCCTGACGACCACTCGCCCATCAACTTCGAGATCACCGCGTCATCGACACCAAATGCATACGCGAGATCACGGTCACTCAACGTAGGAACCGCCATTTTTGCCTGGGCGGTGACCTGCATGCGCGTGAAGAGGTCCAGATGAACAAGATTCAAATTCGAAAACATCGCCATCAATTTTTGAGCTGCCGCACCGCGCGGCTCGATTGCGGCGTTCGTAACCACCTGAGTCGCCTCAGTTTCGTTCATGTCCCCAAACGACTCCATCGCGCCCGTGTCGACAAAACCTTCAACGGCAACATACGTAATTGTGTCGAGATCAAGCTCCCAGAGCAGCGTCACCGAATCGTCGTCGGAGCCGATTGCCCCCCTGCGATGCACGATTAACGACCCCCAGAAAATCTTGAAGATCTTTTGACGAGACCCCCTCATGGAAGTCGACACGAATCACCCCATCCGCATACGTATTATAATAGATGAATTGTTGACGTTCGGACTGCGTGGCGCTGAAAAAAGCCGTACCACCGGCGGTTTGCAACTCGGTGGCACCAAGGTTCACCTCCAAATCCCCAAACGTCGCGATCGCCTGACGAATCCGTGAGATAATTCCCTGCGCAATCTCGTCCAAGATCGGATGCCCCTTAGGGTACACGCGCATCATGGTCACGAGACGATCAAGCTGATTGAAAATCGTGCCGAGCTCAGACGCGATTCTCTGGTCTAAGCGCTTTTCTTGCTGTTGCTCTTCGATCACGCCGTCCACAGACAGCGACGAACGTTCCAATGGCTCGTCAGACACTTCCACACCACATTCGACTGAAGGGAACACTTGACAGCAAATTCATCTGCCGAAACTAAGTCACTAATATCCGGGAGAATACAGGATGAGTCATCACAAAGGCAGGGGAAAATCGCACCGGGTCGGCGAGGGCATTTTCGATTGGCCCGGCGGCTCCACAAAGACTAGTAATTGCCTTTGCCGCACCAACGAGCAACGCCGAGATGCACTCAACCATCGAGAAATCCACGCAAGAGCGGACCGAATTGCCTCCGCTCGAATGGGGTGAACTTGAACTGGTGCGTTTGTTGCGGCGTCTGCCAGCTGAGTCGATTGATTCCTATTGCGATGCGATTCGGACGTGGCTCACGGGCGAAGGCGAAATCCCAGATGAGTCGCTCCGGCCGTTGGAATGTGAGCCACACGCATTGGGATGGGTCCACCAACATCAAGGCGAACGTAGGCGGTCCTTGGCCTTCGCCGAGCATCATCGCGCCGAAAAAAAGCATTTTGACTCGACGTCGACAACCCAGCTTTTCACCCCAAGTTGGGTGGCTCATCTTCTGGCGGAGTCCTGTTTTGCCATCGCTGGGGCGGTCGACATGCTCGACCCGGCTTGTGGAAGCGGCCAAATGCTGCTCGCCTGGGTCGATGTCCTGATCAAAAACGGAACGCCTGCTTGGGACGCTTTTGGAAACGTACGAGGTGTGGACTTAGACCCAGACGCGGTGCGAATTTGCCGGCAGGTGATGCTGCTGCACGCCCACCGAATTCTTGGTGCGCAAGCCAAGGAACTCGAAGAGGTCTTCGTGGCCAATATTATCCATGCCGACGGGCTATTTGGTGCGGTCCGGCCGGCCAGCGTGGTGATTACGAATCCCCCTTATATGGGGGCGCGTTCAATGCCCAAACATACCCGAGAAGCATTACGAGAATTTGCTCCTTTCGACGGGGATTTATCGGCCGCTTTCATCCAGCGTTGCGTTGACCTCGCGACCACCTGTACGGCTGTGCTCGCCCAACAAAGCTTCTGGTACGTTCGGCAATTCGAAGAGGCGCGAAGGCGCCTTTTAAACGACCGACATCTGGATACGTTTGTGCATTTTGGCCCAGGTGTTTTCCGCGCGTTGAGCGGAGAAAAAGCCTCCGTGGTTGGCTTTGTGTTGGACCACTTTGAGGGGCCAACCCATTTCTATGACCTGCGCAAAGGAAAAGCCGCGGAAAAACGAAATAGTTGGATTTCTAAATCCTCAAAAAAAATGGATGTGTCGCGCTTCAGTCAAATTCCAGGAAACCCAATCGCACACTGGCTTTCCGACCCGCTGATCACACAATTTTCGAAGATGCCCAGACTCGGCGATTTCTTTGAAATTCCGCCTCAAAATAAGACCGGAAAGAACTCTGAATTTGTTCGGAAAATTGACCAACTTCCAGACGACCAGATCATGAGTTGCGAGTTCTACCACGACGAATTTCTGGATGAGTTGACCATCTGGGCCGCGTCCAAAGAAAATTGGATTTCAGCGGAGCTGCCGTGTTCCGCCCAATGGGCTCTCTACAGCAAAGGCGGACCGGCGGCGCCTTGGTGGGGAAACTGGGAGCACGCGGTAAACCTAAGTCTCGAAGCGCGCACATTTTATCAAAAAAACCGAACGTCGAATCTGGTCAGCCACCGCAGTGTTTTTAGAAAAGGAATCACGTACACCGATTTTGGGGGCCTGCAGTTTTCGGCACGCGTGTTTCCTGTTGGAGCGGTCGCAGACATGACCGGGCCGGCCATTTTTTCGATCGATGACAACCCGGTCCACTTGAACGCCGCGATGGCGGTCCTGAATTCAAGCGCGCCGCGTGCCCTCTTGAACGCCATGAACCCCACGCTCCACTACCAAGTTCGCGATGTTCGCAACCTGCCCTTTCCTGAACCCGGGAGGTGGTGTGCCGACATTTCCCCGCTCGTTGAGACGCTCGTGGTCACCGTGCGTTCACTGCTGGCTCAGGCCCCGACGTCCACGGAACGCCGATTTGGCATCGGGCCATCCGACGATTTCGAGACCGTTCGACAGCTTGAGCATCAAATCGAAGCGACGATTTCTGCACTCTATGGAGTTTCGCCCGGAAATTGCGCGACGCATCACGGGCTCAAAGCGTTGAAAGGAACCAGATGAAATTACGACTTCGTGGAAACTCAATACGACTCCGCCTCACTCAAACAGAGGTCGGCGCTCTTGCTGCTGGGGATCAAGTGGCGGACTCCACCAGTCTTGGTCAGGGGCACTCCTTGGAATTCGGTGTTCGTCCGGGCACCCATGAAAGCGTTGCAATATCTGCGACCGACCGTGGTTTCTTCATTCTGATCCCGCAGAATACCCTGAGCCAGTGGGCAGCTGGGGACGACGAAGGAATCGAGGCAGACGTGCGTATTTCCGACTCAGAGACCACACGAGTATCGGTGCAGAAGGACTACGCCTGCTTGAAACCACGCGGCGAAGAAGACCACGACGCCTTTGCCCACCCAGACTCGGAAACACAAAAATGCTAAACTTCGACAACCGATTTGTGGATGAGCTTCCAGCCGATCCCAACTCCGAAAATACCCGTCGTCAGGTGCACGGTGCTTGTTTTTCAAGGGTCGTTCCAACCCCGGTTCGTAAGCCGCGCCTGGTCGCCTATTCGAAAGAAGTCGCCGCTGACCTCGGGTTGGATGACGACTGGGTGAAAAGCGACGAGTTCGCTCAGGTATTCGGGGGCAACACGCTCCTTGAGGGCATGAAGCCGTTCGCGGCATGTTACGGCGGTCACCAATTCGGCCACTGGGCGGGACAACTCGGTGACGGACGCGCGATTTCACTGGGTGAGGTCGTCAACGAAGCTGGCAATCGTTTTGAACTGCAACTCAAAGGTGCGGGCCCAACTCCGTATTCACGTACGGCCGATGGGCGTGCCGTGATGCGCTCGTCTGTGCGAGAGTTCTTGTGCAGTGAGGCCATGTTTCATCTTGGGGTGCCCACGACTCGAGCCCTCTGCCTGATCGACACGGGCGACCTTGTCGTGCGCGACATGTTCTACGACGGCCGCGCTCGACCTGAGCCCGGCGCCGTTGTTTGCCGGGTCTCTCCGTCGTTCATTCGTTTTGGCAGTTTCGAGATTCTGGCGTCGCGAGGCGACCTCGAGACGCTTCAATCCCTTGTCGATTTCACGCTCAGTCGAGATTTTCCAGAATTTAATACCGACGCTCCTGAACGCTACCAAGACTGGTACAACGAAGTGTGCCGTCGAACGGCGGTGCTGGTCGTCGAGTGGATGCGAGTCGGATTTGTGCACGGAGTCATGAACACGGACAACATGTCGATTCTCGGATTGACCATCGATTATGGCCCCTACGGTTGGCTCGAAGATTTCGACCCGGATTGGACCCCAAATACGACCGATGCCCAGATGGGACGCTATCGTTACGGACACCAACCCTTTGTCGCGCACTGGAACCTGGCACGACTTGGGGAAGCGCTGATGTCGATTCTAGGCGTCGAAGGAGTCGAGGCCGGCTTGGATGTTTTTGCGGAGGCACTCGAAGAGTCGCAAAAAGCGATGATCGTGCAAAAACTCGGTCTGGGAGACTTCCAGGAAAAAGACGAAGTCTTGGCATCCGAGCTCTTCGGCCTTCTGACCAAGTCAGAAGCCGACATGACCCTGTTTTTTCGGGAGCTCGCCAACGTCGATGTGGACGCTCCTTCGTTGGAAACGGTTCGGGCATCGTTCTACCGCCAGGCAAGACTAGACGAGCATCGCGAAGCGCTGAAAGCATGGCTTGGAAGATGGGCGGCGCGTGTGCGCGACCTTGACTCCGCAACACGAATCACCACCATGAACGCGGCAAATCCGCGATTTGTGCTGCGCAATTATCTGGCCCAGCTGGCGATCGACGCCGCCGAAAAGGGCGATTTTTCGGGCGTCGAAGAACTGCTCGACACGCTTCGGCGGCCGTACGACGAACAACCCGGACGTGAGGCCTTTGCCGAAAAGAGGCCTGAATGGGCTCGAAATCGCCCCGGCTGTTCAACGTTGTCGTGCTCTTCTTAAGGACAAAGACCTCCGCGTCAGCGGCAGGATTGTACATCTGCAACGGCGGTTCGAGTCCCGCCCGTGCAGGTCGACCCTGATTTCGTGTAATTGGCGCAGGTCGTGTAGATCGCGTTCGCGCCGCATGCCGGCAGGCCTCCTGCCCAGGCAGTCGCATTCGCGGGGACCACACATCGGGACCCAGTCCTGGTAAGCATATAGATGGCTGGCGGACAGGGATCGTTGATATTTCCAGTGAACACGTCGGTATCAAAACGTTCTTCAACGCCACTGCAATTATAGTCGTATGCAGGCGACGAGGGTGGACTTCCCGCAGACGTGAAGTACGCGGTTTGACCGGGATAAAAGTCGGCATCAGCATCGTTGCAGTCGAAATCTACGCCTGCCGGCGTCTTGGTGGTCCAGGTGGCATTTGCCGCACCACCACACAGGAGGCCGGCTGCCGAATCTAAGGGTGCTGCGCACGCCGATATCGCGTTGGAGGAAGTCGCTGGATAAGTGTCGCCGTCGCAATCGACATAATACGCATTTCCATCTGTGGGTTGGTCATCAATCTTGTTGTTGCAATTATTATCCACAAGGTCACAAACCTCGGGCGCACTTGGATTGATATTGGCATCGCCATCATTACAGTCGGCGCCCGCCTTTGTGCACACAGCAGCGCCAAGGTTGCTGAAAGCCATGTCACAAAATCCGTCCATGTCGTCGTCGCAGCCTTCGTCAACTGAACCATCGCAGTCGTTATCGAGGTTATCGCACGTCACTTCCGAGCTGATCGGCGGAGTCAAAGCGATCCCGTCGCAGCTGTAGCTTTCTCCTCCCTCGGCGCAGATTGTGTTGCCCGGCTTAGCACAGACGCCTTTGCCCGACATGCAGGGCTGGCCCAGATCGACCCATCCTTCATCAATTTCACCATCGCAGTTGTTGTCGATCTTATCGCATAACTCCATGCTTGGCTCGCCTGCCACAGCGTCGCAGGCGGCCGTCAGGCCATCGGCCGAACACTTGACGATTCCGGTCGTCAGACAGGCGCCAATACCGGCGTCGCAAGCTTCGCCGACATGCAAAAAGTCCTCGTCGATTTCACCGTCGCAGTCGTTGTCCAGTCCGTCGCAGATTTCCGCAGAGTCAGGAGTTCCCGGCACCGCATCACAGACCGCCACACCATCCGGTGTACATTGCATCGTGGCTACCACAGCGCACTCGCCGACACCGACGGTACATGCCGTCCCGACGTCAAACCCTTCGTCGATCTCACCATCACAGTTGTTGTCGACACCGTCGCAGATTTCAGTCCCTCCCTGCGTTTCAACCGAGCACACCGATTCAATACCGGACGAAGCGCATTTCAACACGCCAGCTCCCATGCAAAGACCTGATTCCACGTTGCATGCCTCACCAATATTAAACCCGTCGTCGATGGTTCCATCGCAGTTGTTGTCCACGCCATCGCAGATTTCGACGCCCCCTGCGGTGGGTTTACAGTCCCCTGTGACAAGCCGATCGACAGGAGTCGCACCGTCGTCACCACACGCTGAACTCAAAGACACGATGTAAATTAGAAAAACAAAAAAACGTTGTGGATTCATTGCGCACTCGTGGTCGTAACCGTGATTGAAATTTGAGATGTTTCGATACCGCCAGCCGAATCACTGACTGAAGCACTAATAATATGTGAGCCGACCGGCAGATCCGCAGAAATAAAGGCTCCGACACCAATGAGTTTGTCGTCTGATTTCCAGACAATTTCACCACTGAGGTCCCCATCTTCGGCGTCCGAAGCCGTGCCAGAGATGACCACCGGGCTTTCCACACTTTGCGCATCCTGAGGGGAGTCGATCACCAGAACCGGCACAGCATTCTGCTGACCGTAGTCGAGGTCGTAACAGCCCAAGATGCAGAGCAATGGCCAGAGCCTTTTTAGAAGCGCCATGAAATGCCTCCACCCGCGGGACGAATTTCCTCAGGAACGTCGTCATCGACGAGCCGCCAAACGCCCCACGCCAACGCCACGACACCCGCCCCAGCCAAAGAAACCCCGCTGATTCGAAGCGCATTGGCTTTGGTTCGCTCGCTGTCGAACTCAGACTCCGAAAGCGGAATCGGTGCGCCACTGCAATCGCCCACATCAGGCTTCTGCTGTGCGGACCCCGAACACAAAATATCTTGTGCCTTATTTTGCCCAAGGAATATTAAGACGCCCCCACCAATTGCGGCCATCGCGCCCCCGCCCACCAAAGACCAAGCAAAATAATCCGGCGGACTTTCTGGGTTCGCACCTGCGGCCACTTGAACATCGAAGGTTTTTTCAACAAACCCCACAAATGCGGGAACATCACGAGTTTCTGTCCACGTGACATGCCCGTCTCGAAGGTGGCCAAAGAGCGTCGGGGCTGTCTGTTGCGTCGCCGGTTGTCGAAGCCCAACCACCTCGTCAAAGCCCCCCCAAAAAGCAATCGCCTGCATGACCAATTCGGCGTCGCGACGTGACTGGTAAGAGTCGTCGGACATCGCAAAACCATCCTGATAACCCGGAACGATGGGGACAACGACATTCCGCCCCGGTTGAAGGCGAAGTTCCCAGACGGCCGAACGACGTCCCTGACATTCAACAAAGACATAAACTGGAGTTTCAGAGGCGACGGGATAAGACCCATCCTTGACAGGTGTGCCGTTTAGATACCGACGGCAGCCTTCCACCCCATCAACCCTCACCCCGACCTTGGCCCCATCTTTTTCAAGCACGCTCGCCTTGGCATTTCGCATCATTTCTAGGACGTCAGGCGGGGCTGTTTTTAGGCTGGGCGAAAGCGCAGGAAATAGCCTCGCAAGCAGTCGCGCCGTCGCCTTAACGTCATCAGGGCGCTTTAGACCTTGATAAGCCCTCAGAACAATCAATCCGGCTTCATAATATTGTGGAACTAAATCTGGGCGCGACGCCAAATAGGCAAAATTCCGAACGCCGAGTTCCAAAATCGGTGAGAGGATCTCAAGAGCCTGGGCCTCTCCTTTATAAAAGAAGTCGTTCCCACCTTGGGCGATACGTTCACTCACGCCCACAAACTCGCTGGCGATTTCGTTTGGGACATCAATTCGATGTTGAGAAACCGCTTCAAACACAGGATCGCCATTCACGACATCTCGCCCGGCACCGGCGAGCATCTCGGCCATACGTGATGCGGCCGCCCTTGAACCCTCGGTTTGATCGAAAGGAATGACCGCAACCCTTCCTTCCTGCGCAAACACCGGTCCACTCATCAGAATAATCAACAAGATCAAAAACTTCATGGGGTCTCCTGAGTCGACGGAAGGACCTCGGGATCGTCGGGTGCACCGGCAATCCACCAATAAATGGCACCTGCAAGGGCCCCTACGCCCAGCGCGCCGACTCCGACACCAAGGGCCGTCGATGGTTCTTCCAGCTCGATGCAGTTGCCTTGGACGCTTTCCACCTGGCACGTCTCAGACACCAGCAGCAAGACAGAGCCAACTCCAAGTCCCAGACCAACGGCTCCCAACAAGATGGGCCCAACGGCATTCAAGGTGGTGCGCTCGGGAGCCGCGGGTGTCGGAACGACGACAACGGCTTTTTCCCGCAACGATTCACGCAGGCGTTCTTCGACCAAATAGATGTCCGGCACCGAACCAAGCAGATCGCGGTTCTGCTCAATGATGTCGAGCGCCAAACGTGGCTCTCCCATCGACTCAAGCACGCGAACCCGAAGCGCAAGGGTTTCTGGCCTTTCCTCAAGCCGCCACGACCGCTCCAACTCGAGGATAGCCTTGTCAAAATCCCCTGATTCGTGAGCGGCTTGTGCGTTGTCAAAATGCGCCTGAGCACTGATCTCGGGAGTGGTTTGCGTCCACGCCGGCGAGCTGATGCTCAGGAGCAAAAACAATGTCATTATTTTCATTATTAACTGTCCAAAACACAAAGACCCCCGGTTATCGGTCGAAGTTCAAAAATGTTGCGAAAAAACACAATAATTCAACACAGACAAACGATATCAACGCGTTAGGTATCCTCGTCCTTATGTAAATGATCATGTTGGTGCATTGACAGAGGCGGCCAAAATCGCGTCTGATGGCGGCAACTAAAAATTTCCTCGAAAAAGGGGGGAGAAAAATGAAGAACGTATTCCTTATGATGTTCGCCGTCAGCGCCTTTATCGGCTGCAGTGACTCGACCAATCGCTGCGAGAACGGCGAGTTGTCTCAGGCAGAATGCTGCGCAAGTGATTCAAAATATTGCGGGAGTGACGCAGACACAGACATCACCGTGACGGACGCAAGCGATGTCGGTACGGACATCACAACCGACGCCGAAGTGGATGCCACGATGGGATGTGACCCGCCCTGCACCACCGGGGTGTGCGATACCAGCACCCAGACGTGTGTGGGATGTGTGGGGAACCTCGACTGCCCAACCGCCAAACCGGTCTGTAATACGACGACGAATATGTGTGTGGGATGCAGTAACAGTGAGGATTGCTCCGGGGATACGGGCGTTTGCAATCCCTCGTCCAAGACCTGTGTCGCGTGCGTGGGCACCGAGGGATGTGGCGTCGATGAGGTGTGTGACACGAACAACACCTGCGTGGAATGCCTCAACAATACTAATTGCGACGACGGCGTCTGCGACACCACAAGCAATACGTGTGTGGCGTGTCTTGCCGGGGCGGGATGCAGCGGTGAATTGGTGTGTAAGGAAGAAGGACCAACCAGCGACAACGCCTGCGTGGCTTGCCTTGATAACGATAATTGCACCACCGCGGCTGCGGCCAAATGCGACCCTGGGACCAACGAATGCGTGAAGTGTTCGGTGAAGGCCGATTGCTCACATCTGGCGCTGGCCAAAAATCATTGCGACCCAGTGAAGGGATGCCTTGAATGCACGACCGCCAGCGAGGCGATAGACTGCACCGATGGAGTCGATCCCACCGCATGTAACGTCGTCACAAACATGTGTTCATTAATCAAAGTAAAAAGCGGCGGGACGTGTCAGCCTTGTGTCAGCAACTCAAGTTGTTTTGATGGATATGCGTGTGTACCCACCACATTCGGCGCAAATGCGACTCCTAGCGGAAACTACTGCATGCAGGTGTATGACGGTATGACAGCTTGTCCAAATCCTTATGGACCAATTGAGTCTGTCCGGAATGATGTGAATGGCAATTCTGTCACTGTTTGCATGATTCGTGAGTCCATTATTTCGTGTGCCGCCTATAATCGCTATGAAGATCCATGCACTCCCGTAGCTTGTGACACAACGTTGGGTGGTGTTTGTAAACAATTTGGGGGATCGGTTCGCGCTTGCACATATGAGTGTGCTTCAAACAATGACTGCACTAATGGGATTACGTGTAAATCTATTACGGGCGGAAAGTTCTGTGGCGCAACAGGTCCTTAAAAAATATAGTTCAGTAGGCAGAAATTTGCCCCTTTTCCCCTGTTCGAACAGTTGAAAATGCGATGGTTTATCCCGTTGGTTTTTATGATGAGTGGATGCTCGTCGGATATTGAAAGCCCAGCACTCAAGACTCAAGGACGCGGGCACAAATCTCACTGTGATCGACGCAAGCGGAGGTGGCGGAGGATGTCCTAGCGGTGGAGATATGGGTGGGTCAAGTTTTGGTCTTGTGCTGCTGAGCTCGCCTGGATTTACGTTCACTAGTTTATTTTTGGCACCTTCAGGCGGCGGGAAAGGTGGTGATGGCGGACGAGTTGGTGTTCCTGGCCATGGCGGTTCGGGCGGCCTTGGCGGAGGTCTGTTGGTGGCGGCTGATGGGACCACGAAAACTACTTACGTAACGAGGGGCGGAACCGGAGGCAGCGGTGGTTATGGTGCCCGCGGTGGCCATGGCGGGGGCGGATCTGGCGGTCTTTCGATTGCAGTATGGTGTGATGCTCCGACAGATGTGTCACAAATGAATCGACTCCCCGGCGCGGTGGGATTACCTGGATTGAGTATGGGAAATAATAGTGCGATGGGGCAATCATTGGCAGAATTCGGCTGTAACTAAAGCTTCGCCACCACGTCGCGTTCACCCCTTCTACAAGTCGAATCATCGGGCGGGCATGTTTGCGAACCCATTCCCAACTCCGCGAACCGAATCGCAATGCGGGCAAGACGCCCGCGCACCGAATCACAAGGCGGGCAGGATGCCCGCGCACCGAATCGCAACTCCGCGAACCGAATCGCAACCCAACTGCACTTGCAAAACAAAAGCGGGTTGGTATTGTACGCGCCGCCATGCTGACGGGTGGAGGGAACTGGCCCTTTGAAACCCGACCAACCTGCCTTTGGGCAAGGTGGTAACGCCAGCGGCAACGCCGACCATGGAGCCTCAAAAACTCCCGGCAATGAACACTACTTTGCAGTGAGTGAGAGATGAGCAGAATTTACCCATTTACATCTGAATCCGTTTCGATGGGCCACCCGGATAAAGTTTCGGACCAAATCTCGGATGCTATCCTTGACGCGATGCTGAGATTGGACCCCAAATCGCGCGTCGCGTGCGAAACCATGACTTCGACCGGAATGGTTGTGGTCAGCGGTGAAGTGACCACCAACGCGTATGTCGATATCCCCTCAGTGGTCCGCGAAGTCGTTCGCGACATCGGCTACACAAGCGCTGAGATGCGATTCGACGCCGCTTCGTGTGCCGTCCTTGTGGCGCTCGATGCGCAGAGCCCCGACATCGCTCAAGGCGTTGATACCGGCGGCGCTGGTGACCAAGGCCTGATGTTCGGTTTCGCATGCAAAGAAACAGACACGTATATGCCGCTTCCGATTCACCTTTCGCATCGACTTGTCGAGCGACAGGCTGAGGTTCGTCGTGAAAACCTTGTGGAAGGTCTTCGACCCGACGCGAAGAGCCAGGTGACTGTGACCTACAAGGGCAACACACCTACGCATATCGACACCGTGGTTCTGAGCACTCAGCATGACCCGTTGTGGACCAACAAGATGCCAGAGCTTCGCAACCTCGTGCGTGAGCACGTGTTGAAGCCAGTCTTGGGCGAGCACTGGCACGACGACATTAAGGTGCACATCAATCCAACCGGTGTTTTTGAAATCGGTGGACCGCACGGTGACTGTGGCCTCACAGGCCGTAAGATCATCGTCGACACCTACGGTGGACGTGGTCGTCACGGCGGCGGCGCGTTTTCGGGCAAGGATCCAACAAAAGTGGACCGCTCGGCTGCGTACATGGCGCGTTATATCGCCAAAAACATCGTGGCAGCAGATCTTGCAGAGGTTTGCGAAATCCAGCTCAGCTACGCCATTGGCGTCGCCGAGCCGACCTCGGTCTACGTGGATTGTCAGGGCACAGCCAAGGTTGATGAAGACAAGCTCAGTGATGTGGTTCGGGAGCTTTTCGAGCTGACCCCTCATGGCATCATGGAGTCCCTCCAATTGCGCAACCCAATCTACTACCCAACTGCGCGCCACGGACATTTCGGACGTGTTCCCTACACCGAGGACGGCATTGAGTTCTTCACGTGGGAAAAGCTCGACAAAGTCGACGCGCTTCGAGCAGCGTTCTAAAGAAACAAGGCGGGCCTCGGCCCGCCTTTCTTTTTGTGGCTCATGAACAAGACCTACTGGCTCACCGGCCTTCCCGGTTCAGGAAAAACCACGCTCGGGCTCGCCCTTGTGGCTGAACTCACCAAGCGAAATCAACCTGCCGTGCTGCTTGATGGCGATGAAATCCGTTCGGGTCTTTGTCGTGATTTAGGCTTCAGCCTCGCCGATCGAACCGAAAACGTTCGCCGAGTGGCCGAAACGGCAAAAATCTTGAATAGTCAGGGAATCGCCGTCGTCTGCGCGTTGGTTTCTCCGATGGAGTCTCATCGCGCGCTTGCCCACCAAATCTTGGCACAGGATATATTTCAGGTATTTGTGGACTGTTCGGCCCAGGAATGTGCGGCTCGCGACCCCAAGGGGCTCTGGGCCAAAGCAGCGAAGGGCGAAATCCCCGATTGGACTGGAATTGGGCAAGCCTACGAACGCCCGGAACACCCAGATTTTCATTATCTTAGCGAAGTCGACCATGCAGCGTCGGCGGCAATCCGGATTTTGCATCTGACAAACCATCGAGATCTCCTATGAAACTCAGCTTCTTTGTCGTCGCAGCACTGCTTAGCGCCTGCTCGTCCGCGCCCATCACGACGACCCATCCCTTGGACTCACCCAACCAATATTTGGTGACCGATGGGACCACGAGCGCGTTGATCTTGGACGGACCAAAAGGATTTGAAGTCGTGGCCAAGCGAGATGGTGGTGTGGTCTCGAGCGGCAAAGAAATCTGGCTCTATGAGACGCTGAGTGAAGACCAGCCCGAAGCTGATTGCGATTGTTTTATGGCGGCTTTTAATGAAGGCGCCGAACCATCAGCTGAGTGCACCAAAACGGTTAAAAAACCTTATATTTCCCTCACGCGTCTTCGGGATTCGAAGGTGATAAGGCCTTTCCCTTCTTGGTCATCGCCTGACTCTGAATCGGGAACATCCTTTTCGCTCAATGGTGTCGTAGAAAATCACGTCATCGTTGAGGCGTGCGGATCGGCCTATTCTTGTGGTGCGGCCCATCCATCGGGCTCCTGCGAAGTCGTGGCCATCAACCTGAGCACCGGCGAGCCTACAAAAATCGACTCCTTGGCCCCAAATGTCGATTTAAAGAAAGCCTGGGCGGCCATTCTTGAAGCCAATCCTGATATCGGCGCCGAATGTCCAGAGGACGCGACGTGCAAGGACTTCGATTCGAACGAAGTTTCGGTCACAAGTGTTCGCACTCGGTTTTCGGGCAGCGCAGCTTTTGTCGAAGCTTTGGTGACCACACCCGCGTGTTATGCGTGCTCCGATGGGAAGTGGAGCTCATATACGGTGGGCACTTGGCAGGCCGTGTCAGCCAGTGAGGAATTGCCCGCTCCGGTTGCCGCGTATTTTAGCGCCTCGAAGTCATCCCCGTCTTGGACCCAAGTGAGTTCAGAAAACCGAACAGCCATTGAGGCCGCTTTTGCGAAGTAAGTTTCAAGACAACACGTTCGAGATTCTGCATCAGGACGATTCGATCCTGGTTTTGAACAAACCGAGCGGCCTGCTGGTTCACCGTGGCTACGGTCGTGATGACATCACGCTGGTGGACCTGATTCGCGATTATCTGGGATCAAGCCATCCCGTGCATCGACTCGACCGAGCCACATCCGGAGTGATGGTTTTTGCCGTGAATGGAGACGGCGCGCGAATCCTCCAGGAACAATTCCAAGCGGGAACCGTCGTCAAGACTTATCACGCGCTGGTTCGGGGTCTGGTTGCCACCGAAATCATCATCGACCACCCGGTCCCCAAAGCCGAGGGCGGCGAGCGTATCGAGGCTCTGACCTCGATCCACCCCATTGAGCATGTTGACGTCGAACCGCGCGAAGTCACCTGGGTCGAGGCGCGGCCAAAAACCGGTCGTTTCCACCAAATTCGACGACACGTGAAGCATATCAATCACCCCATCATCGGTGATTCGAATTACGGCAAAGGCGCCCTGAATCGCGAGTTCGCAAAGCGATATGGCCTTTCACGATTGGCCCTGCATGCGAGCCGCATCGAGTTCACGCATCCCGATACTGCGGAGCGCGTAAGCTTCACAGCTAACCTGCCCGAAGACTTAAGCGACGCGTTGTCGGATATGGGCTTCACCTTCTTGACCGTTGAGTGAACCCAGACGCGCTTAATCGTCGTCCAACGAAAACGCGACTTTTCTGGAAACGCCGGCACTGAAGCCACGCTGAACCAAATGACGATAGGCTTTTGCCGCCTCACCCTTCAAAAAACGCCCACTCACACGATCCCGCGCAACGTCTTCCCAGACGACCTCAAGGGCATCGACGGCGCTGCGCGCAACGCCCCGCTCGACGCCATGATGCACCAATTTCGCCTGAATCTGGACGGGCCCCCACTGTTTCCGTGCCAAAATCCCTGCTTGAAGCTCGGCGAACCGCACGTCGTCGAGCCAACCTCGGCGCGTGTATTCGTCCAAGACCTCATCCACCAGACCCACGGGCAACTCTTTCTTGATGAGTTTCCCGCGTAGCTCCTTTCGCGAATAGTCCCGGCGAGCCAGAAACATCGCTGCGGCGGCATCGACGTCTTCCTTCGAAAAATCCACTTTGCTCCCTGTTGATAGTGCCGCTATGCTCCGCCCTCATTTCGGCTTCTGGCGCGGGATTGGGACGTGAACGACACCCCTAAAAGTACCATCGGAAAACCGGCCATGTTTGTGGCGTCGGTGTTCCTTGTCATCCCGGCATTTATCCCATTTTATTTTGCCATTGGCGAGGAAGACTCCTCGACGTTTTGGCTCCTCATCGGCGTAGGGATATCGGTCCTCGTGGCCAATATACTTGCGCTGATACTCATCTACCGTTGGATATTGCGATTCACTCATGACTGACTCGAAACCCATCGATGTCTCTATCGTTATCCCTATCTTTAACGAAGAAGGCATCCTTTCCGCATCGATCGCAGATTTGACCGAAAAACTCGCCAACGACCCCGCGTGGACGAGTTCTTACGAAATCATTTTAAGCGAAAACGGCTCCACAGATGGCACGATTGAAGCTGCGAATGAGCTGATGTTACGCCATCCTGAGCTGCGTCTGATCTCCACAGGTGAGCCCAATTACGGCCTTGCGATGCGTCAGGGCATCCTCGCTGCAAGGGGCAATTACGTGATTTGTGACGAGATCGACCTTTGCGACACCGATTTCTACGTACGCGCTTTAGAAAAGCTCGACGAAGGATTCGACATGGTGATCGGGTCAAAACGACTGAATCCCGACTCTGACCGTCGACCTGGGTACCGCAAACTTGCGACCTTTGTGCTGAATTTCATGCTGCGAGTTTTCGTAGGTTTTCAGGGCACGGACACCCATGGATTGAAGGCATTTCGGCGAGATCGATTGCTCGAAGTCGTGGGCAGATGTGTGGTCGATAAGGACCTCTTCGCCAGTGAATTCGTGATTCGAGCCGAAAGAATGAAGTATCAGGTCGTCGAGATTCCGGTCACGATTGTCGAGAAGCGCCCACCGTCGATCAACCTTCTTCGTCGGGTCCCAAACGTCCTGAAGAACATGGTTCGCTTGGCCTGGGTGATTCGAGTCCGACATCGCTGATATGGGAAGTTCTGGACACCTTGAAAACCCTTGTGCTACCTTCCCGCGAATGCCGAAAACACTGATTTCTCTTATAGAAGCGCACCCTCCGAGGGGACTACTTCGATGACTGATCAAAACCGTAAAACGCTACGCAGCTTCTACTGCCGCGATTACCTCTGGGAAATCTACGAGCAAATGACGACCGATCTCGGTTGCTCGATGGATTATCTGATTAACGAGTCGATGCGCCTTTATGCGCGCAGTCGAGATTACGTGCCGGCCAACGACCCCGCACCACCTCCCGGTCCTGGCGACATGGGCGGCGGCGCAGGATTCGGTGGATACGCTGGAAACGCTCCGCCACAGCAGCCTCAAGCGCCGCAGCTTGGTGGAGGTTTTTCGCCGATGGAACATCGGACGTTTAACCAGATTCCGCCCATCACGCAGCAGGCTCCACGGCCGGTCGCGCCACAACAGCCCCAACCTCCCATGGGAGGCGTGCAGTTTGGTCAGCAACAGCCGCAGCCGCGTCAGATGCAGCAGCCTGGACCACCGCCACCGCCACGGCCGTCCAGCCAATGGCAGCAAGCTCCGCAAGCTCCCCAGGCTCCGCCTCAAGCCCCTGCATATGGAGGACAACCGTCCTTCCAGCAGCCTCAAGCGCCGCCTCAGCAGCCGCAGCATGCGCCCCAAATGGGAAGCGCAGCGCAGCCGCCTCTGTATTTGATGTTCAACAACAACAGATACGTCATCGACAAAGATAAATTTGTGATCGGACGTGGCAGTCAGCAAACGGATCTCACGATTCGTGATGGCAACATCTCGCGTAAACACTGCTGCGTGATCTTCAGAAACGGCGCGTACTACATCAAGGATCTCGACTCCACGAATGGAATCGAATTCCGAGGTAACCGCATCGAATCGAAGAAAGTTGAAGAGGGAGACACCTTCTATCTCTGCGATTATGAGCTTCGGTTCACCTACAGACCGTGACTGTCTCAACCATCCGCCCCATTCAGCTTGGGAATGCATTCGACGTTGAGCCCATTGGGCAAGGCGTCAATGCGTTCTTGGTGGGCCCACCTCTGGGCCTGATCAACGCTGGGCACCCGACGCAAGTCGATGCGCTGAAGGCAGCGATCCGCCAGAACGGAGCGGATGCTTCGGCCATCGAGCGCATTGTCTGCACGTCCTGGGCGATCGATTCTGTAGGTGGCACCCGCCATTTTCCGCGCGCAGACGTCTTCCTTTTGAGTCCCGACGGTCGGGCCCCCAAAACCTATCGAGACTGGGTAGACACGCAGAAAGCGGCCCTGGAGCCCTACTTGAAGCATACCGGGGCTGATATCAGCACGTTTTTTAACGCCTGGTTCGGCGCGGCCCCTTCAAACCTTGAGTTCATCCCGCTTTCTGTGGGCAATTCGCTCATGATCGGTGGCATGTCGTTCGACGTCCTGCCACTGCATGGATTCGACGAGGGCGCGTGCATGTTGCACGCTCAACCGCAAAGCGCGCTCTTCTGCTCGGAGCTCTCGCTGAACGGCTTGCCGCCTGACGTTCGTAACGCTCAGGCGTTTTTGGGCGACCTCGATCGCGCCGCGGCAACCGGCGCCGCCAACGTCTACCCAACGCATGGACGGCCGAGTACGCGCGGTGAGATGGATTTACGGCGTGCGGCCCGCTGGGCGAATAACCTCCTCAGCAACGCTCAACACGCCATGCGTGGCGGCGTGACTCTGGCTGGGTTCGTGGAACGCGATCTTGGCTACCCGCCTGAGGATCCCGTTGAGTACGCGCTTCGGATGCACGCGATTTACCCGTTTTTGGAGGAGTTGGTCACAAGTCACGTGATCGAAGCCGCAGGAGAAGGGTTTCACCGTGTTTACGCCACCAATATTGAGCCACGCGTATGACACGCGGGTGGACTCTCTTGGTCTTTCTGTCACTGGTGATCGGCTGCGAGCAAACCAAAGCGCCCGCACAAAAAGTATCCCCGCCCCCAACAACCGAAGCCCCCAAGGCCCCAACGCCTGAGGTTATCGGTCTGGTCGAGCTACGCGAAACCGAAACGCAACTCATCGAACAGGTCCTGACCCGACACGGAGTCCGCGCGGATTCCGTGGAAATCCGCCTCGACGACGCGTTGAATCTTGAGGTCACGGGCCCCACTGGCACCAAGTGCTCACGAAAAGTGCCAAGTGCGTTTGTGCCTGCCGAACTGATCACGAACTTCGATCACACGCTTGACCACTGCCTCAGGGACGTCACAGCCGCCCCTTGATGGTCGCTGCGATTTGACCCACACACTCACTTGCCGTATCTCTCTGGCCGGGCGCATCACGTGAAGGAGAGTCATGTTACGTACGTTTGTTTTTGTTTTGGCAACTTTGTCTGCCGGTTCTGCTTTTGGTCAAACGGTCTACGAATGGCCAAGCAAAGAAGTTCCTGTGTTGATTCACAACGACTCGGGAGTCCTGTTTCTGGGCAAAGACAAGACCGTCTATCGTGTCTACACATGGTCGCAGAGCAAAGGTGACGAGAAACTTGGCTTGATCGTGACCGATCTGGACGGCGACGGTAACCCCGACGTGATTGGCGCCGGCAAGCCAACATTTGTGGTCAATCATAACGCTGACCCCGTGTTTACGCTGAAGAGTTGCGATCAGGTCATCGTGACCGATATCGCAGCAGACTCGAATAAAGACCTCATGTGTCTGTCGGGCAATCAATTGTCGGTCTACACCCATGATGGTCAGATGATTTGGACGACCAAAACGCCAAATCGCTATGATTGGTGCAAGGCTGCCGACATCAACGGCGACCTGAAAGCCGACATCGAATGTAAAATCAAAGGTTCGAAAAAATTCGCGAGGCATGACGGCGCCAACGGCGAGTTGCTTGCTGCGTCCACCGAAGGCTCCGAAGTGTCGGAGACTCGTATGAATCTTTACCCAGCGTTGGCACCAGCCGAAGGCGGTCTGATTCTTGAGCGCGATTTGGACGGTGATAAAAAGCCCGAAAAGATTCTGATCGGCAAAGACATCTCGATCGACGGGACCTCATTCTCGTTGAATGCCAAAAAATACAAACGTGTTCCGGTCGCTCGGCTCGAGAGCGTCTACGCCACCGGATTCGAGTCCGACGGGGACGCGCAAAAGGTCGTCGAAGCGCTCAACGATAAATTGTCGTCCTGCTACACGAGCCAAGTGCGCAAGAATGCGTTTGCAGGGCAGGGACAGGTGCTCATCGACCTTAAAATCGACAAGAAGGGCAAATCCAGCTCAGCGGATATCACCTTCAACGGCATCCCTGATAAGAGCGTTTCGAAATGTGCTCAAAGCGCCTTGAAAGGCGGCAAATATCCCGCGCCATCGGCTGACGAAGGCACGATGAATGTGCGACTCTTTTACACCTTCCGCGATCAATAATTGCACACGCCCCTACCTTAAACGTCCGTTCAATCTGAATGGGCGTTTTTTTATGGCTCGCGCCCTCGCGATGCCAAACGACTCATATTTAAGCCAAAAGGACGACCAACACCTGGTTGTAAGCCGCTGGCCTAGGGGTTGCGATACTTGAATCCGAACTTTCATTCGGAGTCCTCATGCGTCGTTCACCCTTCCCTTCCTCTGGCACCGTTACTTTCGCGGCGTTCGTCACATTTTGTACGTTGGCGGTGTACGCGATTCTGATTTGGCTGGGTCATCCGGCCGGGTCGTTCACCGACTGGATCATTGGGCTCGGCGGGTTCTGGTGGTTGCTCGGTGTTGTGACCATCCCATGGAATATCCACTTCCGGGCCAAAGAGGTGCGGCGAGACATCGAGGTCTCCCAGGACCGAAATCTTTCGTCCAACCCCAAGGACAAAGCGCTTGTGGAGCAAATCGCTCGACGAAGTCTCTTCGGGGCGTTGTTGATTCACGCGCTCACAGCGATAGGTTTTGCGTCGTTATCGTATTTTGAAATCACCCAAATCGGTTGGGCCGGTTGTATTGCCGCATTGGCTTTGACCGGCGCTCGCCCCGCCGCTCGGCTCTATGCCTACACGTTGAACCTGCTGTCTCAAACGAGCGAACGCATTCGGTTTCCTATCGACGATATTCGCGAAGTCAAAGATCGGCTGGCCGAACTGGAGCTGAAGATTCAGGCGTTGGATCTTGAAAACCCCGATTCCTGGGCGTCTACGGTGAACCGCGACGCCGCCAAAGTTGGCGCGCAGCTTCATACGCAACGGGTCGCCGTAGAGACGCTCAGCGAAAATAACGAACGGGATCACCGGTCGATGGCTCGGGATGCCGAGCGGATCGGGGAGCGAGTTTCTGAAGACATCCAGTTTCTGGGACACGTCCGCGAGATGATTCAGTTTCTGAAAAACGCGTAGAACGGGCCAATCACAATGCAGGCCATAGGGCCTGCGGACCAATCACAATGCAGGCCATAGGGCCTGCGGACCAATCACAAATCGCAATGCCAGGCAGGAGCCTGGCACGCCAAGCGCACCGAAAACCGAAAACCGAAAACCGAAAACCGAAAACCGAAAACCGAAAACCGAAAACCGAAAACCGAAAACCGAAAACCGAAAACCGAAAAACGAAAACCGAACACC
>Ga0100385_1000153_pt1 | contig 93107 bp, 71 predicted proteins | sample CryGeymeta201509_FD_81543 | JGI IMG/M metagenome (GOLD analysis project Ga0100385, IMG submission 81543) | Groundwater microbial communities from Crystal Geyser aquifers in Utah, USA - Crystal Geyser metaG 2015-09 | ecosystem: Environmental > Aquatic > Deep subsurface > Groundwater | place: USA... | reverse complement strand
TGGAACCGATGCGCCAACCGTCGACCTTCGCACCTCGAATAATACAACACTGTTCTCAGATTTGAGCTTCGGTGACATCAGCGACTACACCGCACTTGATCCTGCTTCGATGCCTTTGAACCTGCGTCTCGGTAATAATTCAAGTTATGGACCGTTCACATTTGACGCTGCGGCATTAGGTGGCCGAGCCGTCACCATCGTGGCTTCGGGATTCGCTGTCCCAGCTGACAACGCGAACGGTATTGATCTTGGATTGGTGGCCTATACGGCAGCCGGTGGCACAGCAATCATACTTGCACCAGCCAACCTCTAAGTTTGCCCTTCAGGGATAGAGGCGGCCGGGCTTTTGCCTCGCCGCCTTTTTTGTGTTCTTTCTTGGCGTTCACACACCTGATTAGGAAACACCATGCGTTGGACGGCCTCGCTTTTTGTACTCGGCCTATCGTTGACGGCCTGTGACGATTCATCCTCTAACCCGATAGACAGCGACGTTGATGCAGCGGGGGACACCAGCGCAGACACAGACGCAAGCGATGACGTCGGGCAAGAAACAACGTGCGCACCAGGGGAACTCACAGAATTCTCGGGGGTAAATTGGTCGTTTATTGCGGCGGCCGATGGCTCATGGAGCGCGACACACGAAGGCGTCGTGCTTCAGGGGCCAAGCCCTTGTGAAGGTGTTCCAATCCGGACGATGGAAGGTGAGCCTTCCGTGCGCACGGCATTCGGAAATTTCCAAATCGACGTGTTTGCCGATTCCGCCACGTGGGCGGACGCCAAGAACGTTCGCGCAACCGTGGTCGAAGACGGCCTGAATCTCGATTATCAACTGACCAACGGTAAACAGGCGAGACTCTCCCTTCGTGATAGCGGGCGATTTCAGGTCGAAACAGACGCCCCTGGTGCAGAATGGTCGATCGCCTGCGACGCGAACGACTCGTTTTTTGGGCTCGGTTCACAAGTTACGGGAATGGACCTACGCGGCCGCACTTACCCGCTTTGGACGCAGGAAGAAGGTAACGGCAAGAAAGAAGATGGTGGGCTCTTTCCCTTCAACAACTCTTTGGAAGCCGCATATGCACCGATGGGGATCCTGCACAGCTCGGCGGGATGGACCGGCATCGTAACTCACGACGCCTATTCTGAGGTTGACGTGTGTTCGGCGGGATTTGTGAAACTGCGCAGTTTTGCCGGGCTTCCGGGTTTTCAAATCGTCACAGGCACCCCGAAGGAGCGCATGAAAGCCGTATCCGGCTTTGTTGGCACCGTGGGAAATGTACCCGATTGGGTATTCGGACTCTGGCTCGATGCCGTCGGAGGACCATGGCGCGTTAACGATGTCGCGGACCGCCTGCGGGCAAACGATATCCCTGCTTCGGCGATTTGGACCGAGGACTGGATTGGCGGTGATTCCACGGCCGCTGGTTATCGGCTCTCGTATGCATGGGAGTGGGACCAAGATTTCTATCCCGATCTGCCAACTCAAATCTCGGATCTTCATGATCGTGGTTTTGCGTTCTTGGCCTACTTTAACCCCTTCGTGCCCGCGCCTACACGCATGTTTGCAGAGGGAGAAACAGGCGGATTTCTGATCAAGAATGCCGACGGTACCCCCACCATTTTTGGAGACCCGGCCTTCCGCGACACCAGCCTCGTCGACCTCACCAACCCAGATGCGCTGGCATGGCTCAAAGGCTACCAGACCCGCGCAATCACGGATTTAGGGGTCGACGGATGGATGGCCGACTTTGCGGAGTGGTTGCCGGTGGATACAAATTTGGCTTCCGGGCAAGACCCATGGACCTTTCATAATCCCTACCCGCTTGCATGGCAGCGGGCGAACCGAGAGGCCTTCGAGGAAGCACGTCCAGACGGCAATTGGGCATTTTTTGTGCGCAGTGGTTGGGCGTCGGTCAATGGCGGAACAGCCGGACTCGCCCCGCTTTTCTGGGGCGGCGACCAGAACACAAACTGGGGATATGACGATGGTTTCCCAACGATCATCCCCATCGGTGCCCATGTTGGCCTCTCTGGCGTTTCGATCTACGGCTCGGATATCGCGGGTTACAACTCGTTTGGCGGCCTTCCCACAACCACTAAGGAATTGTGGTTTCGCTGGCTTGCCACGGCTGCATTTCATCCTTTGATGCGCACCCACCACGGCGGGATGGAGTGCGCAAACTGGCATTTTGACCGAGATGCGGAGTCCACAGCGCATATGAAGCGCTACGCGAAGATCCACGCGATGCTTTTCCCGTATTTTCAGAAACTGCTGCAAGAGGCCAACAACGACGGACTGCCGATGACTCGCCATCCGTGGCTCGTTGAGCCCGGCCGGCCTGAACTTTGGCAAGGTGACCAGTACGAGTTTTTCCTTGGGGACGACCTTATCATCGCGCCAGTACTGTCCGCCGGCTCCACCCAGCAACAAGTTCGGCTTCCTGGCGAGGGCTGGTGGCCGCTCTTGAGCTTGGCGCGTGCCCCGCTTGGATCGACGGCCACGGTCGACGTTCCTGTGACGGAAGTCCCCGTTTTTGTACGGCCAGGCACGGCGTTGTTGCTGCTTTCCGAGGCACCGGCTTCTTTCTACGGCGGGAATGTGACCACCCTTGGCGACGTCAGCAACCGCCGCATTGCGCTCTACCCGGACGCGAATGGCAATGCCGCCCTCGATGGACCGATTCAGGTCGTCGGCACAGGACTGCAAGGGTTCGAGCCCACAGCTGCGGCGTTGGACGGCAATGATCTACTGACCTGCAACCCCAGCCGTGACTCGTGCGTGGCCGACGGCATGGTCAAAGTCCAATGCGATAATTTATGTGTGCTGACCGCAGCCAGTGCCACCGTGACGATCACAGTCGCGGAGCCCACCACGGTCTTGATTGGAATCGCGGGCTTTGCATGGGGCGACCTCGCCGAACCCACAATCTACACGCCGAGCACCGCGACCAATTCCTGGTGCGACGAGGCGCCCTGAGCTTAGGGCCCAAAAAGTCGTGGCCGCCTGGCCTGAATGATCGCGCGGTTGCCCTCCACGATGACCTCGAATCGTTCAAGGGAATCGCCCTGACATGGCCCCTGAAAACAGGAACCGTCCAGCGCATCAAAACCCGCGCCGTGCATGGGACAAAAGACGAACGACTCGCTGGAATCCAAAAACTGGTTCTCTTCGGCATCCAACGGGACGCTCCAGTGCGGGCAGCGATTTTCGTAGGCAACAAACGAATCGCGGAAGCGCATCAGGAACCCTTCGGACGCCATTCCGAAGCGATCATGATAGGTGAACTTCATCGCGTCGCCATGCTGGCGCAATGAGCTGATATCAATCTCGGCAAGCACCCCTCGTCCGGGGATAAAAGTCGCGTCGTCGTTCATAGCCTCAAAACTTGTTCGTGGGGCAACCGACTTCTATGATGCCACAGATTCGGCGAGAAGAAGGCCAAAATTTGAGTGATATAACCCGATGAGTTCGACGACGTGGCGGACACTTGCCAACATACTCTTTGTCCTCGGTGTTGCCTCCACAGCCGGCATCGGTTGGGCGTGGTGGAATTGTACCGACACGCTCGCCCAAGTCATGGACTCGGTTCCAGACCTTGACGATCACCGTGCGATGGCTGAACGGATTCGGTACGCTCAAAGCCAGTTCGAGGCCAGCGGTCAGTCGGTCCCCGTCGAAATCACCGATCGTACACCGATGGCCACTCAGGCCTGCTCTGCGGCCTTTCCGGTCTCGGAGAGCCTTCCTTTTCTTACCCTGTTCGTGATCTTTATGTTGGGAGGATTTCTTGGGAGAAACCACTCCAGACACATAGAGGAAAAAGAGCTTGAGGAGCGTGGAAACGCTCGGCATGCCTCGCGAACCGCTGCTGCTGTCGCTTTGCGCGAGCCCGTGACGGTCAAGCCAGTCACGTCCATTGCGCTCGATGTAGGCATCGACTTAAAGACAGGCACAGCCCCCAGTGACGACGACGACGAAACGGATTCTTTGATGTCGTTTGTCGTTGAGCGAGCTCGCGCTCAAGACGAAGCCGAGAGCGACGAAGAAATCGTGGGTTCGGATATCGGCGGTTTTTTCTGTCCCCCAGGGTACGAAGACCGAAAGAGCATCTACGTCGACCCGTCCAGCGAGGCGGCACGGGACGACTACACAGACGATACGCCCTTTAACGCGCCCCAATACCCGTTCAAGTCACTCGATGGGGCCATGAAGTTCGCCGCGATACGAATCGTTCGCGACACACCGGGGATGCAGGTCCGATTGGCACCAGGGGTCTATCAGAGCAGCGTTGCGATTCCCGACCGCGTCGTTCTGGTGAATCACCGCATGCCGATTGAAGGCACGCTCACACAGCGCCTCAAATGGATCACCGACCTTGAGTTGAATGACCCCGCTCGTGTGACGATTCTTCCCCCCGCAACGTCAGAATTCGCCATACGTTTTGGTGCCGGCGTCAATCAGGGGATCTTTGGCTGTCATCTTGTGGGACGTGATGGAGTCGCTCAAGCGGGGATCGTCGGGGTCGCCGCGCATAGGCTTGCCATTTTCAACTGCCATATCGAAGGTTTTCGGCGCGGCGGGATTCGGCTCGACCAATGCGGCACCGAAGTGCACGGCAATGGCACCCGAGTAATGGCCTGCGGCATCGTGCACAATGCGGCCTTAGAAGGCGGCGGTATTCATGCGGCAAAGAGCGTCGTTCGAATCACCACATGCATGATTTCGCGAAATCGCGCGCGTAATGGCGGCGGCGTCTGGCTCTCGCAGATGAAGGCGCCCGTCATCATCAATGACTCGCGCTTTTCGCATAACCTGGCAAAAGGCTCCGAGCCCGAAGAGGCGTTAGGTGACATCGGTCTTAAGGAATGGGCTCGGCTCCAAGGCACTGGGGGCGCGCTGATGATGTTCGGCGGAACGATGAAGATCGTCGGCTCGGAATTCGTGGATAACACGGCAACTCTGGGTGGCGGCGGACTGGCGATTCTAGGCGGCAAAGCCATCTTGGAAGGCACCGAAGAACACGCGATTCGTTTTGAGCGAAACAAAGCGCACGCCGGCGCAGGGTTCCTGGTTTGCGGATGGCAGGGCGCCGAGGCAACCCTTAAATTGACCACAAGCGACCTGCAGCACAACGTCTCCGAGGTCATCGGCGGCGCGGGTGCGGCTTTGGGCTTGGCGACTGTCCAGGTCAGTGGAGCAAAAGTTTCCAATAATCACGCCACCGAACGCACCTCCATTGGAGGAGCTTTTGGCGCCATAAACGGCGCGGAATTCATCACCAAGGCTGTCGAGTTTCGCACCAATAGTTGTGTCGGATCGGGCGGAGCCCTCGGCGCAGTCAATGCGTCGTTGAGGCTGGGCGAAGGCACAGATCTTCGGGATAACAGCGCAAACCACGCCGGCGGTGGAATCTACATCATCACCGAATCTCACGAAGAAATCGCCGAGTTGATCAGCCAGGGCCGAATCAAAATCCCATTTGTGTTGGCGATGAAAGACTGTGTTGTTTCGTCCAACGCCGCAGACGATCTTGGCGGCGGATTGCGGGCAGGAAACACGGCGTCCGAGGCCACATTCGCCCTCGGAATCCGAATGGAAGGGGCTTCGCGTATTCGAAATAACCGCACCAAACATCCTAATGCCGCAGGGGATGATGTTTGGGTGGTTTGGATCGACGACGTGGTGGCATCCACAGAAAATCGCCCGGGTCCAAAACTGCTCTTAAAGTGAAGCGCAACGCAGCCGGTCTACGATTTCTGATGCCCGATCGATCTTGATTTCGCCGCATCGAATCAGCTCTTCCACCACGCTGTCCATCTCCTCTGGAGTCGCGCCCGCGGTCGCAGCGACACTGCGTGCATGCAGAGACATATGCCCGCGCTGAATGCCTTCGGTCGCTAAAGCCTTGAGGGCTCCCATATTCTGAGCGAGTCCGACCGATGCCATCACACGTGCAAGCTCCCCCGCTCCCTCGACGTTTAAAAGTCGGTGAACCAATTGAACGGTGGGATGCAGTTTGATCGGGCCACCGACCGTACCCACCGCAATGGGAACCTCGATCTCACCGACCAACATGCCGTCTTCGACTCGCCAAACGGCCAACGGCGAGTATTGCCCGCTTCGTGCTGCGTAGGCATGCGCCCCGGCTTCGAGGGCTCTCCAGTCATTTCCAGAAGCGATGCACACCGAGCTGATGCCATTCATGATCCCTTTGTTGTGCGTGGTCGCACGATAAGAATCAATCTCGGCAAACTGAGAAGCCAGCTCAATGCCTTTGGCGACTTCCTCCCCAGAAAACCCGCGCCAGCCCAGGAGCGAAAACGGCACCCGACACGTGGCTTTAGCCAAGCGTTCATCACAAAGGTTCGACAAGATTCGCAGGAACGCGCGGCCGCCACTCAAGGCTTCCACGTCTTCGGCAATGCCCTCCACCATCGTGTTGATCATGTTGGCGCCCATCGCATCGCATGCGTCGACGACCAGATGAACGACCATCATTTTTTGATACTTCCCGCCGTCGAGCACTCGGACGCGAATATCCTTGGCGCCGCCGCCACGTGCCAACATGCCCGGTTCAAAGGTATTGGCTTTGGCCAGCAGTCGAGGCCGGGCTTCCAGGATGGCAAGCTCTGCCTTTTCCAGATCGGGGCAACCCACCACCTGAATCTGACCGACCATCGTCGAGCCTGCGTATTCAGTCGTGAAACCGCCGGCGTCTCGTACGATCTTGGCGATATGGCTTACCGCCGCAACCACGCTGGGTTCCTCGACCGCCATTGGAACCAAGAATTCTTTGTCATCGACCACAAAATTTAGGCCCAGACCAAGGGGCAATTCCAAAACGCCAATCGCGTTTTCGATCATATGGTTGGCGACGTCAAAATCGATGCCGTGCCCCTGTCTCAGGTAGTCGGCATCGCTTTCATCGAGCGCTCCGGACGCAACAAGCGTCTGAAGCCGCTTCTCGTGCGACATTTTGTAGAATCCAGACAGGCGACTTGTAGGGCGATTTTTCATGAAACTCTCACGTCGCGGATTAGGATGCGGCGTATGCAGATTCGTAGCGCTTCAAGAAATGATAAGCCCAAATAAAAGGGTGAACGGCGGAAAAAGAGGGTTGAACGGTCACGGGCGACGCGAGCTTGCCGTTTTGCGGCCTTTCGGAGTACACTCACAATGCATATCCCGTTTTTGATCGCCTCCGGGGAGGCTGACGTTTTGGACACCGACCATGGCCGCCGAGCACATCACCGATCGCGAAGAATTGCGGCGATTCCTGATGAAGGATCGTCTCGCCAATGCGTACCTTCTTGGGAACCTTGACCCTTCTTATTTCCAGTTTTGCAAGTGGTTTGGCCTGCGTGACGGCCAAAACGAACTTGAGAACCTTGCGCTTCTCTACACCGGCTTGAGCCTTCCAGTGGTGTTCGTCGTGGGCAACTCTGCCCGCATCGAAGAACTGCTTCGTTCTTGCCGTGCTGACCTTCCCAGTCGGTTCCACTTCCATGTGCTTGAAGAGCAAATGACTGAAATTCATGGCATTTTTGAGCCTACGAATTTCCATCGAATGATTCGCATGGGCCTTCAACGCTCGGCTTATCATCAGACCGACAGTCCGACTCTGGCAAGCATTGAAGTTGAACGCCTTGGACATCGGGACACGTTGGCGATCATGGATCTCTACCAACACTACCCGGACAATTTCTTCGAGCCCTACCAACTCGAAACCGGCCTCTATTTTGGTGTGCGTGACCCCGACATCGGGTTGGCAAGCATCGCCGGAATCCACGTATTCTCTGAAGAACACGATGTTGCTGTGATCGGTAACTTCGTGACTCATCCTCGGCGGCGCGGGCAAGGACTCGCCACGGCGTGTACCGCACGGTTGCTGGGTGAACTCTTTGGCAGGGTGTCTTTTGTGGCGCTCAATGTTCAAGAGAATAATGCCCCGGCGATTCGGATGTACTCGAATTTCGGGTTCGAAAAAAACAATTTCTTCTATGAAGGCCGGTGCGCCTAGGAGCTGACGTGTCCGTCAAGGTTTCCACATCTGAGCTTCTGCTCGATTCGTTGATTGATCATCAAAACGTACAGGCTGCGTTATTGGTGGACTCGCGCGGATATATCATTGAAAAGCGCGGCCATTCTGTAGCCATCAAGGACGATGACATCACCGAGGGGCTCAAGAAGGGTGGCCTGGCGAACCTCTACGTTTTGCGCGCTGGGACGGACTATTTGATTGTCGTTTTCGATGAAAAACTGAACTTCGAACGGCTCAAATCAACCGTCGACGCCACCATTTCTCAATTCGACCTGAGCGACTGACCTACTCCAAATCGGTACAAGAATAAGTGCCATGCGCAGGCGGATGCCACGAACCGATGTGACCGAATCATTTTTGGTGGGTTGAATCGCAATTGCGGGCAGGATGCCCGCGAACCAAGCATAATGGCGGGCTGGATGAGGCTGTCTCTTTGACTTGGCGTCAGAAATTCTGGCAACCGTTTCCGGCCTATTTTACCACTTCTGCGATTCTGCGCTTGGTACGCAGGCCCTATGGCCTGCATGCGATTCATGCGATTATTCAGACACAGGCGAGCCATAGGGCTCGCGGACCAAACACAGGCGAGCCATAGGGCTCGCGGACCAAACACAGGCGAGCCATAGGGCTCGCGGACCAAACATAGGCGAGCCAAGCACACTGGCGACCCTTTAGAGATTTTCGAGAGGCCCGTCGCCATCAGCACCAAAGCTGTTCACGGTGACGCCATTCGCTTTCAGCATCGAGATGAACAGATTCGCTACAGGTCGTCCGTCGTAGCGAACATGCCGGCCGGTCGTGAACTCTCCGTTGCCCTTTCCTGCCAAGATCACAGGCATGTCGTCATGGTTATGTCGATTGCCATCAGAAATCTCGCTCGAGAAGAACACCGAGCAGCTGTCCAATAACGGCGCACCTTCGGCGTCGGTTGTGGCCTTCATTTTCTCGAGAAGGTAAGCAAACTGCTCGACCTCCCACTTATTGATGATTTTGAGTCGATCGTAGTTTTCGGTCAGTCCCTGATGGTGCGAGCACTCGTGGTGCCCCTGAGCCACACCCAGGAAGTCATAAACACGACCCGAGCCGGCATTCGCGAGCATGAAGGTCTGAATGCGTGTCAGGTCGCACTGCATCGCCAGGACCATCAGGTCGGCCATCACTTGAGCTTTCTGTGTCACGGCGTAGCTGGTGTCTGGTCGGTCCGGAACGCCGCATAGCGTTGCGTCATCCATGCCCGAAATTGCGAGCTCCAGCGCGCGAATACCCTCGAGATACTCCTCGATCTTCTGCTGGTCGCGTGTGCCAAGCTTGGTCTTCAACTTGCCAGAATCCTCGACCACGTAGTCAAGAATCGACTTGTTGTAGAGTCGTCGTTTCCTAACCTGGTCGGCCGTGGCCTGAGGATCAAAGCCGGCAAAGAGGCGGTCGAACACAACACGTGGATCGACGGTCTTGGGCAGCGGCGTTTGAGGACCGGCCCATGAGATATTTCGAGCGTAAGCGCAGCTGTAGCCCGAATCGCAATTGCCCGTCGTGCCGCCTCCATCCATCCCCAATTCGAGCGATGGATAGCGCGTCGCAGCGCCATTGGCCTGCGCGGCCATCTGGTCGACTGAAACTCCGTTGGCGATGTCGGCGCCTTCGGTCTTGAACACGTGGGTCGCGGTCATAAACGATCCCGTTCCCGCAGCGTGGTCGCCTGGGCCGTCTGGCCGAGCCGACATATTCGCAAGACCGGTGAGCACCAGAATATCGTTCTTCACGTTCGCCAGTGGGGCCAACGTCTCGGAAAGAGCGAAATTGGCTCCCTCGGTCGTTGGCGTCCAAGACGGCATATGAATGCCGCACGGCACGTAATACCCGATCATTCGTGAGGGGCGCATGTCTTGTGCGAACGCAGAGGCACCAAAGGGCGCCATCGACTCTAGGAGCGGCAGGGCAAAGGCAGCGCCAGCGCCGCCAATAAATGCTCGTCGACTCAGTTGCAATCGTTTCATGGATCTGACCTCAATTCTGGAGTTCGCCGCCGCGTCGCATGCGGAACGCGTCGCTCAGTACGATGGCTGTAATAATGTCGCGGAATCGGAAGTCCTTTTCGGTGGTATCACGAATGATCGCATCGATTTGTGGACGGTCCCAATCCTCGACTCCACGCCCGAGGGCGTACGTCAAGGTCTTCTCGGTGGCGCAATAAGGTAATTTAGGGGACGACGCGACGATATCAGCCAGCTCGCGCGGACCGTTAAACGCAACATCCGGGGGCAAGATGCCCGAGGAATCGACCGTAAGTCCGTTGTCGATATCTCGCCATGCGCCTACGCCATCGTAGTTTTCCATGCCAAATCCAATGGGATCCATGACGCGATGACATGCGTTGCAGGTCGGATCAATCGCATGCGCCTCAAGACGCTCCCGAAGCGTTTTACCTTCGGTGGACTCGGCATCGGTCTTCAGAAGAGGAACACCTGCAGGCGCGGCCGGGGGCGCATCGCACCAAAGGTTTTCAAGCACCCACTTCCCGCGCAAAACAGGAGACGTCGTGGTCGAATGGGACGTCGCCGTCAAGATCGAGGCGTGCCCCAGGAGCCCACGACGAGAATCGTCGGGCCACTGATGTCGAACAAACCCTTCACCCGTGACGCCAGACACTCCGTAATGCTCGGCGAGCCGAGGATTGATGAAGGTGTAGTCGGCCAAGACCAAGTCTTTGACCGGCGCGTTGGAATCAAGAAGGCTCTGAATGAAAAGTCGAGACTCCTGTCTCATGTCCGCGGCAAGTTCGGCCGAAAACGACGGAAATACCAGATAGTCAGGAGCCGTGGTCAAAACCGCGTCGATATAAAGCCATTGCGCCGCGAAATTATCGATAAGTGCGACGGATTTAGGGTCATCGAGCATTCGGATGACCTGCGCCGAAAGCACCGCGTCATCCTGCAGCTTGCCTTCGTCTGCCAAAGCCGTGAGTTCGTCGTCGGGCATCGAACTCCACAGAAAATACGAAAGGCGCGAGGCGAGTTCGTAGTCTGTCAGGTTGCGGACGGCGGTCGCTGCGGGATCGGCATCTATTTCTACGCGATACACAAAATTGGGCGACATCAGGATTGCGCGCAGTGCGAGTCGCAATCCGGTTTCGACGTCGTCGCCCTCGGATGCGGCGAGATCGATGAACTGCAAAAGGCGATCGACCTCTGTTGTTTCCAACGGGCGACGCCACGCGCGTTTGCCAAAGGACTCAATAACCTGACGGGCACAGGCGAGTGCGTCGGGGCCTGCTGTGTCGCAAGGCACGATGGCAGCGCGAGTGGTGGCAGGACCGGTCGTCACGCCCACAGGGCCTTCGACCTCGAACCAATCCACAAGTAGGTTTCGGTCCGCTGGGATAGCGGCATCGTAATAGTCGTTCAAAAACGCGACGGACACCGCATGGTCGCCAGCCGGCGCGTTGGCGCGAATTTCAAACACGCCAGGGTCATTCCCCAGATTTGAGACCGCAAAAGTCTGAAGAACCATGCCGTTGAGGTTCAACGTCATGCTCGCGTCATCAGGACCTGCAGCGGTCTGCCACGCGGAAGCGCGGAAGATATATTCTCCTGCCACCGGGAAGTTCATCACCTGAGAGACTTCTCCGTTCGAGAAAAGATTCCAGGCGCTGCCTGAGGCGCCGCCCACGCTCCCACCGACCGTTTCTGCCTCAACACGCGTGGCCGTCGAAGTTGGGTTTCCAAGATCCAGCGCCGTATTGACTAAGGTTTCTGCCGTGTTGAAATACGACTCCACATGAAGGGGCGATATCGAGAGAACGTCGGCAATATTATTGAAGCCGTACCCAAAATCGTCTTCGGGAAAGGTGTTTGCGGGGTGTGTGGTATCGCCCAGAAGGTCGCGTACCGTGTTGTTGTATTCAGGGCGATTCAGGCGGTGAATGGTCACGCGGCCCGGGTCGATTTCCCCTGGTTGAACAACGTTATTTGTATTTGAGCTGTTATTTATTGGGTTTGGCCAACCGTTATTGCCTTCTGGCCCGGGCGACGCAAAATCCAGCGTTCCGCTTAGATCGCATCCCGCGAGCGCCAGTCCAATAACGGGCAATACCCATGTCGTTCTTTTATTCATCGACTTTCACCGTGTCTGTCGAAGGATTCTTACCCATCAAGCCAGTCTAGTACTGCAATAATTGCGCCACGGCCGAGCACACCAAATCAAGCTAAAAATGGCGCAGGCACTGGCTTTTCGAGGCATCTACGCCTCGTTTCGAGACGAAGAAACCACAAACAAAAGACCTCACGGCTCGTCGCGCAGCCCGAGTCGTTTCACTTTTTCGACAAGCGTCGTGCGATTCAACCCCAGAAGACGGGCGGCTTGAGCCTTGTTGCCGTCAGCTTTATCCAGTGCCTGCCGAATCAAAGAAGACTCCAGCTGCTCCATGGTCTCGGCCATGTCCATGCCTTCGCTCGGGACGTAGAGACCCATCTGTGGCGGTGGCGGCGTTGAGCCGTGAAATTGCTCGGGCAAATCACTTGGTTCGACCACCCCGACGCGTTTCAAGATCGCAATTCGGGTGATCAAATTTTCGAGTTCACGCACGTTGCCGGGCCACGAATAGGCGGTCATGGCAATCAAGGCGCGGGGCGAAATCCCAATCAGATGCGTGTTGTTGATGCGGTTGAAACTCTGCATCAGGTGAAAGGCAATCACACCGACATCGCGTGGACGCTCGCGCAGCGGCGGCAAATGAACCGGCAACACGCAAATTCGGTAGAAGAGGTCCTCACGAAAGTTGCCCGCTGCGACTTCTGTCTGCAGGTTTCGGTTTGTCGCAGCGACGACCCGAAAGTCCAGCTTCCGCGGCGTCGACGACCCGACCGGAATCACCTCTCCCTCTTGCAAAACGCGCAGAAGTTTGACCTGAAGGTGGAGCGGAATTTCACCCACCTCGTCCAAGAATATCGTGCCACCATTTGCGGATTCGAACTGGCCCTTTCGATCTTGATGCGCACCGGTGAAGGCGCCCTTGACCCAGCCGAAGAGCTCGCCCTCAAGCAGGGTATCTGGAATCGCGCCACAATTGACTGCGATAAAAGGACCTCGTGCACGGTCGCTCATGTTGTGGACGGTGCGCGCGATCAGTTCTTTGCCCGTGCCAGATTCGCCTGAGATCAATACCGGAGCATTGGCTTGCGAAATTTGGGGAAGCTTGTCGAGGAGTCGATTTAATGGCGAATCGTCGGCACGGATGAAGATGTCCCGTGGGTCGCCCTGGATGGGCGCGCCACCTTTGGGCACCGCGGATTCAATAGCCGCGAGGATCGAGGCAAGGGGCGCGTCGCGCTCAATGCACTGCGATGCTCCAAGCTTCATCGCGTCAACCGCTGTCGCCACGTCGCCGTGAGCAATCATGGCCACGACCGGAATGCTTGGTGCCACACCAAACCCAGTCAAAACGTCGCGAACGCGTGTTCTTTCTTCACCATCTGCGACAAGACAACACGCAAAAGCCCTGCCTTTCAAAAGATCGGTGGCCTCACGAGGCTCATCAACAGCTCTTACATTCCAGCCATTCGAAGAAAGAGCTTCACGTAGCTCCTCGACCAGAAAGTCGTCACCAACCAGCAAAATTTGGTGCATATGCCCTACTCCATCGAAGACGCAGTCTACGATGTTCGGAACTTTCGATCTAGGTATGACTCAAGGGAGTCGTCGATTCATGGTGTCGGCGAGCATTCCGAGGACCAACATCTGAAACCCGGTGACAAAGAGCAGGACGACTGTGGTGTCCCAAATTCGCTCGCCAAACAGGTAAGTGCCCAGCCCAACAGCAAAGGCTCCGCCCATGAACAAAACCGCAATCGGCAAGAAGATCCGCAGGGGATCAAAATACATGATGGTTCGGATGATCAATTTCGTGAAATTGATCGTGTCGTAAATCGGGCGGATTTTCGACGAACCTTCGCGTTTATTGTAGTTGATGGGAACGTATTTGACCCGAAATCCTGCCGAGAACATCGCCAGAGTGATCGTGGTCGTGAACGAAAATCCGTTCGGCAAAATATTGTAGAAGCGACGGACAACATCACGGCGCATGAGCCGAAAACCCGAGTTCAAATCCGGGATTTCATTCTGGCTGAGAACCTCGGCCAATTTCCGAAGCGCCCATTTTGGGGGTCTGCGGATCAGCGGGATATGGGTCTTTGCGCCGATTCGAGCGCCAACGACCATGTCAAAGTCATGGCGACTCTCAAGAATCTCGGGGATATGCACATTGGGGTAGGTGCCGTCGGCATCCGTGATCAGGATCCAAGAGTACCGTGCGGCTTCAATCCCGGTCTTGAGCGAGGCGCCGTAACCTTGATTACGGGAATGAGACACCATCCGAAGCAGGTCATCCAGATAGGGCTCAATCAGCTCTGCTGTGCGATCCTTGGACCCGTCGTTGACGATGATGACCTCGAGCGGAACGTCGAGATTGAGCTTTCGGAGTTCATCTTTGAGTTCCGAGAGCGTGGGACCGATTCCCTTCTCCTCATTGTAGGCGGGAATCACGATGGATAGGCCTTCGGTGGCCATCAAGTGATCGTCTGCCCCAACATCGGCTGTCATATTCGGATTGTGAGTCTGTGTTGCCATGCGTCCTCCAACGGGGGCGCGTTCTAACACGGTCAGTAGCGATCGTCACGCACGAGCACAAACCATGCGTTCATCGGCTTTTTTTTGTATGCACGGCCGATCGTTACGTGGCTAGAAACGCGGCGAAGACGGTCAACCATGCCGGCGTATACCAGGTGTCCGAGCCTCGACTCATTGGGCATGATCGGTGGCCAAGCGTCAGGTTTTTCGCTTGGGATTTCGCGGTAGTCGACAAAGAACTCGCCGGAAGCCTCGTCCTGATATGCGATATAATAACCCGGCGTAGTGAGCTTCCAGAAAGGCGCATGGTTGTAGCCGATCGCGCGATTGGGCTCGAGCGTGGACGGGCGGCAGAAACGCTTCTCGAAGTGGCGGAATGCCGGAAGGGTGTTGGTCCCGACATGGATGACTTCCCGAAGCGGATCATGGGTCGGAACCATCTGTTCAAGACTCACTTCACGGCCCTCGGCGGCATCAAAAAGACGTCGTTGGAGCTTTCCGCTGAAATGCCGCGTTGCTGTGACGCGCTCGTCGTGGGTCGCCTCGTCAAAGGCGACTTCCAGCGCATTGATGTCAATCGAGGGTTGGTTCATCAAACCAAGAATCTTCGTGAGTGCATCGGACATTTGGAATTCCTTCTAGCGAGTCGGTTTTGGGGAAAGTAGGAAAGTTCCTAACTTCGCGCAAGGCCTTGCCGACATTCCGATGAGCCTCTAGAGTGCCGCCCGTCGGGGAACCCGGTTTAAATCCGGGACGGACGCGCCACTGTGATCGACCATGTCGATGCCAAGAGCCACCGCGAACACTCGTGGGAAGGCGGCAAAGACCCGAAGGCAATCTTCGAAGTCGTCAGTCAGGATATCCGACTCAATAAAACGTGCACGCTCTTCGCGAGAAGAGAGCGAGGCCGCTATGCGAACTTTCATCGGCCTCATTCTGGCCATCCACGTGCCCCTTGCGGCATTGGCCGCCGAACCGAACGAGTCGGTAACCACCCACGCACAGCCGCTTCCCGACGCCCGAGTTCCATCGGGATTCATCAGTGACGTTGACGTTCAAGGCAGGTTTCTGGACGGCCAAGGCGTCGCAGACGGTTTGACTCAGATCCCGGGCGTCTCCCTTCAGCACCAATCAAGCCTCGGGCAGCCTGTTTTTGCTCGAATTCGTGGGGGCAATCCGCGGCAAATGACCGTGAGCCTCGACGGCTACGAAATCAGCGCTCCGTTTGGCGCGGGCTTTGATTTGGGGGGGCTCACGCTTTCGGGAGTGGACCAGATACGGGTTTACCGAGGCGCGGCGGCGATCGTGAACGGTGCGGGCGCTTTGACCGGGGCCTTGGATCTACGTTCTTCGACCCGCAAAAAACCGGGCTTCAGCCGCCGTGCCGGGGTCTTGCTTGGAAGCTACAGCACACGCGGCCTAACGGTGGACGGCGATTTCGCCAACCAAACCTCGGCTTTTCGCGTGTCGGCGCAAGCCCGTGAGTCCCTGGGGGATTTTGAGTTCATCGACCCGCAGGGAATCAAACACACGCGGGTCAACAACGGACATCGCCGGGTGGGCGTGATGGCCACGGGTGAGCGAGCTTTGGGAGCGCGGGCCAAAGGTAGAGTGACGGCCTTATGGGATGCGGGAACACGGGGCGCTGCGGGGCCAAGCGAGTTTCAGCAGCAACTGTCTCAGGCAAGCATTGAGGATCAGCGTGTCGTAGCCACAGGACGAACCGACCAACGCAGCACACTCGATTTGGGATCGTTGAGCATCGATACGCACCAGCAGGTGGGCTCCCAATGGCGGTCGATGACCTACACGAATCCCTCCAGCCTGCTTGGGAGTACGCCGATTGTGAACACCTCTGATTTCTCGAGCCTGTCGGGAATCGCTGGGGCAGCCGGCTACATGGGTGGACTGAGTTTTCGGCTTCAATACGAGGGCACTCACGCAGAATATCAGGCCGACGAATCGCGTTCTGGGCGGGTTTCATCACGGATACAGGCCAAGCGAACAGAGAATGCTCTGGCAGCATCGGCCGAGTACACCACCGATGTGTGGAGCCTTATGGCAGGGCTCAGAACCGAGATCCTGAGCGGGTCTCGTGATGAATCCGCGGTGTTGCCGTCGGTTGGCGTGGCCTGGAGCCCCGCAGCTTGGTTTTCGGTGCGCTCAAATGTGGCGCGAACCTATCGGGCACCGGATTTCGACGAGCTTTATTTGGACTTAGAGACCGTGCGCGGCAATCCAAATCTGCACTCCGAGCGAGCCTGGACGATGGACGTTGGCCCCGAGATTTCGGGCTCAAGATGGCACGCAGGAGCAGCCTATTTCGAAAATCGCATGAACGCCGTGATTCTGTTTCTGCCGGTTTCGAGCACCGTGATCGAAGCCACGAATCTGGACGGCGTCACCTCCCGAGGTTTGGAATCATGGGCGGACTGGAAATTAAGCCCACAGCTGTCGCTGGCAGCGAACTACACGCTCACGAGGTCATATCGCAATGACAGCGAGGACCAGGTGCCTCATCAACCGATGCACGAAGGCCGAGTGGGGACAAGGATTAGCCCCATATCGTGGTTGGATTTGAGCGCCGAACTCCACGGGCATTCCCAGACGAATCTCGACAATTTTGGAAACCTGAAGGCCCCCGGATGGGTGAGCGTGGATGCCGGTCTTCAACTGAAAACAGACCTCGGATTGAGTCTGGGAGTCTCGGCTCAAAACCTCGTCAACGACCGTTCAAGAGTTGACGGACTTCAGCAGCCTTTGCCCGGACGAAGCGTCTACATGTCCCTCCAAGTCGCGGAACAGCCATGAGAAGTATCGCGCTGATAAGCGTCATTTTGTCGAGTGTGGTCTGGGGTTGCAGTGCCGACGTGCCTGGCATCCCAAGCGGTCCGGAAGGGCCTGCCGCATGTTTAGATGGACCGCTGGCCGCAGGTTGGTCAGGCCCCGAAAAGGTCGCCGTCACCGGTCCGGCAGTCAACGTCCTGCATGAATTCGAGGGGGATATCCTGATGGTGGTGTCTCAAGACAACACGTTGATTCGTTACAGCCCCATGACGGGTCGAACGTCGCTCTTTGCCGACCTCGGCAACGATCGAGGCCCTTACGATTTAGCGTTCGACGATGAATTCATCTTCGTCACAAATTACCTGTCCAGCTCGGTGAGTGTGCTGGACCGAAACGGCGGATTGATTCGGGAAATTGAGAATCCAAATTTCGACGGCCCCTCGGGGGTTGCCGTCAGCGATCGGGCTCTTTACGTCTCGAACGTCGACTATCTTGGCTTAGAGGAAGGCTACGGGGACGGGCATATCACCGTGATCGACCGCAGTGATTTTTCTATTTTGGGCGAAATCAGCACCGCCGCAAAAAACCCCCAATACCTTACGATGCATGACGGCGACCTTTTTGTGTCCGACACCGGGGCGTTTGGGTTTGATGATCTCGGGGCCGGGGCTACATCAGACGGGGCCATCGAGCGATGGACCGAAGAAGAAGACCTGCTTCAGCCCACCCGAGCTGTGGCTGTCCTGCCCGTCGAAACCCCCTCGCGAAGCGCAAGTCCCGGAAGACCCGCCTTCGTGAACGGGAAGGCTTACGTGGCAAGTGCAAGTGCGCCGGAAGTTTATGTCTTGGATCTGGGTTCATTTGAGTGGGTTCGTGGTGTCGAAAACCCAATCGTTCTTTACGCAACGGATAGAGACGCGTTGCATCATATCGTAACGGACGGACAGGTCGTTTACGTCTCGGCATTCAACGAAGATACGATCTCGCGCATTGACCCGTCTTGCGATGAGATGCTCGGCGAGCCCATCGCCGCAGGGTTTGACGAACTGCTAGAGGGCGCACATTCAATGGTCGCTGTAAAAACAACCGACGGGACTGATTTGTTTGTGGCTCTTAGCCTCGCAAACTCTTTGGTCCGTATTTCCTTTCAATGAGACTTTAAAAATGAGTGAAGAAAAAACATTCCGCGATCCTGAAATGGCGATAAACCGCGTGTACACACGCAAGGGCGACGCTGGAAAAACGAGCCTGGTCGGCGGTCAGAAGGTGGCCAAGAGTGCACACCGCATTGAGACGTACGGCACCGTGGATGAGCTGAATTCGTTTGTGGGCGCGGCCCGGCTAAGCGTCTTGGAAAACCATCTAAAAGGTCCCGAGAAAGAAGGGTTTGCCGAGCTTGGTGAGACTTTTTTGCGGATCCAGCACGAGCTTTTTAATCTGGGCTCCATTCTGGCGACACTGCCCGAAGACGTTGGGGAGTTCATGCCCCGCGTGACCGCGAAAGACGTCGAGGCCCTTGAGGCCAGCATCGACAAATTTAATGCGAACCTGCCGCCGCTGCGTTCGTTTGTGTTGCCGGGCGGAAATCGGCTCAGCGTTGAGCTGCACCAGTGCAGGACCATATGCCGACGAGCGGAGCGTTTGGTCGTTGCTCTGGATGCGGAAGAGCCCACGGATCCTAATGCGTTGGCGTACCTGAATCGCCTAAGTGACGCTTTTTTTGTATGGAGTCGTTGGGCCGCGGTGCATGGCGGTGCAGAAGAAGTCTTATGGCAACCGAATAAGTCGGCTGGCGCTGCAAAATGATCCACGACATTGCCATCATAGGTTCCGGTCCATCAGGTCTTTCGCTTGGTGCGAACCTGAGCGCGCGCGGTCTAGATGTGGTGATCTTTTCCCCGGACTATTACGGTAAGTGGAAAAATAATTATGGCGTTTGGCTGGACGAGCTTGGGGAGTGGGATCTTCCTGAGGGACTGGCCGAGGTCTGGAGCGCGCCGCGGGTCAAATTTGATTCCCTGGAGCTGAGCCTGAATCGGGCCTATGCGCACCTTGATAACAACGTAATCCAGGATGCGTGGCGTGACAGGCTTAGGTCAGCCACGGTTCATGAGGCGAAAGTACACACGGTGCGTCACGACGCGAACGACTCGACCCTTGTCACCGATGCCGGAGAGTTTCGGGCGAGAGTGGTCATCGACGCACGTGGCGCCTCGACGCCCAAGGGGCATTTTGTCGCCGCTCAGACGGCCTATGGGGCGCACCTCCGTCTCGAAGGCGATCCCCTTGGAGGGGCGGACATGATGTTGATGGATTGGCAGGATGCTGGTCTTTACGACGTCCCTTCCTTTCTTTATGGCATGCGTCTTGGCGACGTCTACTTTCTGGAAGAGACCGTCCTGGCGAGTCGACCGCCTATGTCGATCGACAAGCTTCGACAGCGACTCTTTCAGCGGCTGGAACGCATGGGCGTGCGCGTGGTTGAGGTCATCGACGAGGAGCGATGTTTCATCCCGCTGGGCCTGCCCGTCCCTCCCCCTGATCGAAACCTCGCCATTGGAGCCGCCGCGAGTTTTATCCACCCCGCCACGGGATATTCGGTGGGAAGAAGTCTTGCGACCGGACTGGAGCTGGCGGTCATGCTCGAGGCTCGATGGCAGGACGAGATCGACACCTTGACCGACGCCGCATGGCAGGTGATTTGGCCCGACCGTGCACGAGCCACGCGGCGATTCTACGAACTCGGCCTCGAAGTGGTTCTGAAACTCGAGCCCGAAAAAATACCGGAGTTTTTTCTACGGTTTTTTCAATGTCCCGAGCCGCTCTGGAAAGGCTATCTGTCGGATACAGGCAGTGTCGGTGACGTGGCACAGCTGATGTGGCGTGTTTTTCGAAACGTCGACGCAGACATGAAATGGCAGTTGGCACGGCACGCAAGTATGGCGGCGCTTCTGCGGCGCCCAAGTTCCCATAAATAAGCTTGTTCACTGTATAACGTCTATTGTACCTTCGGGTCATGGCAAGTGTATTGGTGGCATGGATAAACGACAGGGACCTTGAGGCTGCGGGCCCAGGTGGCATGGTCGAGAGTCGAATTCGACGCGTCGTTGCAGACGAGTTCTACGCGCGCGTTTATCTTTTTTCTGCGTCCAAAAAAACCGGTCGAACGGTCAAGAAATGGCTCTCATCGATGGTGGCGACGCCGATCGAATTTGAGCGGGTTAGAGTCATTAACCCCTACGACTACAACGAGGTGTGGGAATCCACACTTCAGGCGTTGACGGACTGCCGCCAGCACATGGACGAAGACGAGATCGAATGGAGCTTCCTGCTGGGAGGCGACTCGGCCGTCATGGACGCCGTGATGATTCACCTTGCCCATACCGAACTCCAGGCTGAACTTCTCCAGTGGTCCAAGTCTGCCGGTCTTCAGGTCATCGACGTTTCGCAAGGCCATTTTCCTAGCTCGAACCAGAATCCGGCGATCGCGAAAGGCTTCGAACCCGTCACCGTCTTTAACGCCGCTGCAAACCTAGAAGTCATCGAGCACGGCTCGCCTGAGATGACGCGGGTGCACGCACAAGCCACACGATTGGCCGCCTTAGACATACCTGTTTTGGTGACCGGCGAGACGGGGACGGGTCGGGAGCTTCTGGCGAGGGCGATTCATAAAGCGTCCAGCCGAACCGGTGCGTTCGTCGCGATGGACTGCGAATCGCTGGAGCCCGACGAGCAGGCCGACGCGCTTTTCGGAGCAACGGGCTTACTCAAGCAGGCGGCTGGCGGCACCTTGCTTTTGGATTCCGTGGACCACCTGGCAGGCTCGGTTCAAGCCCTATTGCACCGTGCTGTCCGCGATGGGCAGACCACATCGATTCGAGGTCCGGTTGACGTGCGGCTCATGGCCACTGCGACAGGCACGCCTTCGCAAATTCTCGATTCGGGTAAGGTGCGTGAAGACTTCTTCCACTGCATCGCGATTGGGTTGATCCATGTCCCGCCACTCAGGCAGCGACCGGCAGATCTGGAGCCGTTTGTGGCTCGAGTGCTGGTGCGCATTACCCATGAGATGAAAGGTGAACGCACGCTCTCGGAGGCTGCTCAGGCTATGATTGGCCAAAGGACCTGGCCCGGGAACCACCCGGAACTCGAAGCGACTCTGCGACGGGCTGCCGTGTTGACCGACCATGTGATCGACGTGGAGCACCTCGAGGCCTCCATTTTCGAGGCCGGTGAAATTCGTTTGGATTTGCCTGCAGAGTTCGACATTCAGAAGAAGCTCGACGACGTGGCTCGGCACTATGTCAGTGAGGCGTTGACGCTCAATGATGGTAATAAAACAAAAGCGTCCAAGATGCTTGGCCTGAACAACTATCAAACGCTCACCAACTGGATGCGCCGGCTTGATGTCGGTGAATCGTTATGAGTGGATTATCACGGGTGTGTCATGCCGGCTGAAGACTCAAAAACACCCCAGAAGTCACCATTCATCGATTGGTTTCAGGGCGCCGTTCTGGCTGACCGATACCTCGAGACTGTGCTCGCCGATTGGAAAAATACACTTCTTCTGATCGTGCAGGCGCCCATCCTGGCGGCGCTTGCCGTGCTGGTTTGGCAAAATCTGGGGAAAGCGACCAATTCTCTTTATTTTGTCATGACGTTGTCTGCGCTGTGGCTGGGTTGCATGGATGCCTGTCGTGAAATCGTGAAGGAACGTTCGCTCTTCCTTCGCGAAAAAATGGTCAATCTGAACGTCGCCTCTTACGTGTATTCGAAGATTCGCGTGCTGAGCTTGCTCAACGTCGTTCAGGTGGTGCTTTACGCGGCGATTCTCCATAAGTTTTTGGACACTCGAATCCCAATCGGATGGGTGATCATTAATCTGTTGGCCACGACATTATGTGGGACGTGTCTCGGATTGTTGATCTCGGCCGCCGTGGATCGCAGCGACTACGCCGTTGGCCTAGTCCCACTGGTGATCCTCCCGCAGATTCTGTTCAGCGAATTCGCGATCGCAAAAGACGATTTCGAGGGACTGAGCGAATGGATCTACCGAATGATGCCTTCGCGCTGGGGCTATGACAGCCTGATCGAATTCGCATCGACCGAGAACAAGATCGTCTCGGCGGTAGGACACCTGATTCCGCTTTTTCTGTTCTGCGGCATCTTCCTATTTCTGGCCTGGGTCATCCTGCGTCGCCAGTCGTATGCGTCGACCTGAACGGTCTGGCATGAAACGAAGCGCTTGGCACATCTAGCCATTCGCATTAAAAGCTGCATCCCCTTTCAGTCTTCGACATCCAACGCGCCGTGAATCTAAAAGACGACATCCACCGTATCAGCGGTCTGGTCAGGCCTGAGCGCGGTCGCTACGGACTGGGCTTGCTGGCGCTCTTTGTCGTGAATCTGAGTGACGTGATTGCGCCACTCTTCACGGCTCTGGCGATCGAACTTACGGAAGCGTCACTGACGGGCGGTGACGCCCTGACCCCAACGCCGCTCGCGCTGGTTGGTCTGAAGGCCGCTGATTTTTCAATCGTCGCCGCTGTGGTCATCTATTTTGTGCTGCAGTTGATGGCGAGCCTTTTTCGCTATCCGATGTTGATGAAGATCGCTGTTCCCTCGCACCAAATTGGGCAGAATCTGCGGCGCGCATTGGCCAACAAACTGCTTGGGCAGACTCAGGCTTGGTACGACGGTAAAAAGTCGGGTGACCTGATGTCTATCGGGACCGCCGACATCATGGCAGTACGCATGATGTTGGGACCAGGGATCATGGTCGCAGCCGATACTTTCATGTTGGTGTCCCTTGTTTTGATCGTCCTTGTTTCACTTTCGTGGAAGCTGACTTTGATCGCGCTGATCCCGGTGCCGTTCATCTACGCCATCACGAATCGGCTCTCGCACGCGGAATTCAAAGGGTTTGAGCGCGTGCAAGAGGACCTCGGTGTGATGACCGAGCGCGTTCGTGAAAGCTACGCCGGAATTCGAATTATCCAGGGTTATGCGCGCGAGGAGCACGATCGGAAACGCTTCGCCGATTATTCTCAACGCCATTTCGACAAGAACCTCAAGCTGGCTCGTGTGCGTGCTGCATTCGATCCCACTCTGGATCTGATGCTCGGCGTTTCCACCTCGCTCGTGTTGGTCTTTGGTGGCATCGGGGTCGTGCAAGGTTCCGTGACCCTGGGCTCGTTTGTGGCGTTTCTGTTTTTGATTCGTTACCTGTCGGGCCCCATGATTGGGCTTGGTTGGTCCATCTCGCTCTTCCAGCGGGGACGCGCATCGCTGCATCGAATCGATGAATTGCTGGATGCGCCGATCTCAATCGAGGATGGCACCAAGACGTTGGAATCTCCAGTGGGCCAAATCGAGGTGCGAAGCCTTACATTCGCCTACCAAGGGCCGCGCGTTGACGAAGAAACGACCGAAACACGGGGCAATGGCCCCGTGCTTTCCGACATTTCATTTCAGGTGGAATCGGGCAAGACGTTGGGCGTTTTTGGACCCGTTGGGAGCGGAAAAACGACCCTCGTTTCGCTGCTGACACGCCTCTATGACCCTCCTAAGGGCTGCGTATTCATTGACGGCGAAGACGTTCGAGACCTCAAGCTCGAGAATTTGCGAACCCACGTTGTGCTGGCTCCACAAGAGACCTTCTTGTTCAGCACAACGGTTGAAAGAAATATCTCTCTTTCCAACCATGAAGCCGAAGTCGAAATCGGCCGTGTTGAAGAGCTGGCTCGCCTGGCGCACCTGCACAACGACGTCGCCGCTTTTCCCGAGGGGTATTCAACCTTGCTGGGCGAAAAGGGCGTCAATCTGTCAGGTGGGCAACGTCAGCGGCTGGCCATTGCGCGGGCGATCGGCGCCAATCCACGCGTGATTATTCTTGATGACTGCTTGAGCGCCGTGGACGCCACCACCGAAGAAAAAATCCTTGAGAACCTACGCGAGATCCTCTCGGGTCGCACAGGAATCATCGTGTCGCACCGGGTTCGAGCCGTCGAGAAATGCGACGAGATCATCGTGCTGGAAGGCGGAAGGATCACCGCGCGAGGCAGCCATGAGGCGTTGCTGGCCGCGGGGGGTTATTACGCGCAGATCGCCGATGAGCAGACGCGCGACGATTCCTCCGGAGCGCTTTCATGACGAAACCGCTGTCCAAAATTGAACGTGAAGCGCTCGAGATCGCGAAGGATCCGGTGCTCAGGAAAATGCTCGACGAGGAACGTGTCGAATCCGAGGAAGTGGACCTCGCCTTGCTCTGGAGACTGGTTCGATATCTGGGGCCTCATAAGGGTGTGGCGAGCCTGAGCGTGTTCCTGAGCCTGGTCGAGTCGTTTTTGATGACGTTGCCGGCCTACATTGTCGGACTGGCTCTTGACCGTGCTCAGGGCGGAACGCAACGAAAGGCGCAGGTCTTTGATCAGGCCCTTGATGGCGTGGCAAATAAGCTCGCGACGTATTCGGATCTTGGCACACCCCAAACCCGCGTCATCGCGGTGTTCGGATTGATTCTCTTGAGCGTTTGGTGTGTCCGTTGGGTCAGTGCGATGGGAACAACCTTCATCGTTCAAAAGCTCGGTCAACAGGTGGTGCACGACCTTCGCGTGGATGTTTTTAATCATATTTCGGGTCAGGGACTTGAGTACTTCCATAAAAACCCTGTGGGGCGCCTGGTGAACCGCACCACTTTTGACGTGCAGGCGCTCTCCGAGTTGTTCTCGGATGCCTTCGCGCAAGGGATGCGAGATTTGATGTTCGTCACGGTTTTGACCGCGGTGATGTTGAGTCTGGATGTGCAGCTGGCGGCGGTCTTGATCTTGTCGTTGCCGCTCCTGGTGCTCGTTGCGCTGGCCTATCGGAAACTTGCCCGACCGTCTTTACGGACCATGTCTGCGGTGCAGTCGCGGATGAATGGCTGGTTGGCCGAGAACATCTCCGGCATGCGCGAAAATCAACTCTATCGACGCGAACCTAGACGCCGGGCGGAGTGGTTTTCGCTGACTGAGGCGCATCAGACGTCGATCTATCGCGTCATTCAGGCCTGGGGATTTTTGAGGCCCGGGATGATGATCATCAGCGGGGCGGCGACTGCGGCAGTGCTCGGGTTAGGGTACGAGAGGGTCAGCGCCGGTCTGATTTCGGTCGGTGTTTTGGTCACTTTCCTGGAGTACACCTCAAGGATTTGGGTTCCGGTTCGTAACCTGACCGAAAAGTTCAACGTGATCCAAACCGCCCTGACAGCGGGCGAGCGGGTCTTTGATGTGCTGAACACTCCGACGACCATGAGCGATACGGCTTCCGTGGATACGAAGCTCATCGTGCACCAGGGAGCCATTCGTTTCCAAGACGTGGTGTTCCACTACCCAGGCACAACCGAAGAGGTGCTCAAAGGCATCAATTTCGAAGTTCGGCCCGGCGAAATGATCGGGTTGGTCGGCGACACAGGTGCTGGAAAATCCACGATTATTCAACTGCTCTCCCGCTTCTACGACGTCAACTCGGGCCGGGTTTCGATCGACGGCCACGACGTCAGAGATTATTCGCTCTCGAAGTTACGCTCGGGCGTTGCGCTGGTTCCCCAGGATGTCGTGATTTTCGCAGGGACCGTTCGAGAGAACATCACGCTTGGCGCCGACTACTCCGACGATGAAGTCATGGGCTGCATTCGAGCTGTATGCGCAGAAGACCTTGTCGAAAGGTTCGAGGAGGGTCTTGACCACGTATTCGACGAAGGTGGCAGAACTCTGAGCGCTGGCGAACGACAGCTCATTAGCTTTGCGCGAGCGCTGCTGGTCAATCCCCCGATTTTGGTGCTCGATGAGGCCACAGCGAGCATCGACACCCGCACAGAAACGAAGATTCAACAGGCGCTCGCAGAGTTAACGGCGGGACGAACCACGGTCGTCATCGCGCACCGTTTGAGCACCATCCGCGATGCTGATTCAATTCTAGTTCTGCGAAAAGGAGCGATTCTAGAAGAGGGGAATCACGATATTTTGATGGCGAAAAATGGTGAATATGCCGCGCTCTATCGAGCCCACACGGCCTGATTAATCGGGATAAAGGCGCCGCACAATATTTCCGGTTTTTAGATTTTCCATCTCATATTTTTTTGTCAGATCTAAAACAACGAATCGTTTTTCGTGCCGTAAAGCTCCAAAAATCACGACACAAACCTGATTATTTTGTTCAAAAAAGATGCCTTTTTCGTCGCGGTCATGACCGTGTACGACAAAGCGTAAATCTGCGCCTGGGCTGGATAATCTACGCAGCATGGCCTCTGTATCTGATTCAGACTGGCCGTAAGCCGTGATAATATCACTCACCAAATCGAAGCCCTGAGAGCGCGGGCCCAAGAACGCAAAATCGATTTCGTTCAACGCTTCGAGGCTTGGTATTTTGGCGGGCGAACCGTGACAAAGCAGCGCCCCACAAGGTGTTGCAATCGCCAGATACGACTCGTGAATTAGAACGTGCATGGCCCGAATTTCCGAGAGACTCATGGTCGACTCGAGGTGTTCAGCTTCGTCCACATGAAATTTCCGAGTGCGCGGACCACCGACATGAGCCCACTCGTGATTTCCGATCACAAAAAAGACTTCGTCTGGGAACCGATGCTCCAGCGCGATGACCTCGGCGACGATTTCTCGGCTCTGGTCTTCGTAGTCATAAAGCGTCGGATTCCGAGCACGCGCGCTGCCATCCGGCCCATGCACAACGTCTCCAAGAATCACCCAATAGGCGTGCGCATTGGCCTCTCGCAATTCAAGATAGTGGCGAGTCAGTTGTCTGAAATCCTCAAGGTTTCCATGCAAGTCGGTGCTCACCAGCACCTTACCCTTCGCGGGTAATTCAACATATCGACTCATTCTGCTCCAAATCGGCCCCGAAGAACCAGTAAGTGTGCGTAGGCAAATTCGCGAGGCGAAGATGCAAATAGATTTTCGGAATGTTTGACCGCCTCTTCGAAATCATCGGACATGGTTTCCTGCACGGCGATCGCCCAAGGGGTGTAGGGATCCAGATGTCCCAGAAGAAGTTCTAAATCAGTGATCCGTCCCAGCCTCTTCGCGAGCAAACCAAGGTCCTCCTCAACGGGCACCGCAAGCGAATTTGCCGATGCAATGGCTTCGATCACGTAACGAAGCTCCTTGGTTCTCTTTCGAAAATCATGGATTTCTTTAGGTTTGGGGATTTGCATCGCGGTCTTTCTTCGGCGACGACAGCGTCGGTAGAGATTCCTCGTGCCCTTTTGCAAATCACGCACGCTCAAGTCCTGAGGAAGCAAGCCGTCGAGTCGTTGGACTTCTGTTTCTAGCTGCATGGCTGCCTGCACAATTCTCGCATGGGCGTCGAGATGCACCTCGGGTTGGCTCGAAGGAAAGAGGCGCTCAAATTCGCCGGGCTGCGCGAGGTTCCTGACGCTCTCTGCGATCGTTTCGATCACGTGGGCGTCACGGAGTGGATTCGTGATTTGAAATACCTCCCGCAGGTCGTTTCGAAGCGGTCGGAAATCCACGTCGCGCCTTGAATCCTGAAACCAACGGACCATCGACCGTATGCGCCGAAGCGATTTTCTAAACTCGTGTACCGCCACTTCGATATCGGGCTCTTCGGTCTGGCTTTGGGCGTAATCGGCGACGTCTTGCACGGCAGCGAGCAATGCGGTGCGAACGACCAGAGCATCACCAAACGCGAGCGTTGAGTTCCCAACCATAAAAGTCCCATCAAGTTTTTTGCGAAAATGCTGCGTCATCTTACCCGGACAATACCTTGAGGTGCAAACATCCCTTTCTCGGGATAAAACGCCTCAATGACCACTCGACACCAAATCGCTCAGGCTTTAGTCGAAAAACTGCTCTCCGCCGAAGGCCAGAAGGCGGTGGTCCTTGATGGATGGTCCGCCGAGATGGTCCGCGCTGGTTTTCAGCTGCACTCACGGACATGGAACATTGACGCGATGGCCAGCGAGGTCCTGCGTGAGGGCATCGCTCGGGCGCGGCTCCCGCGCTCAGTGGCCCATCTTTGGCCCGCCCTGCCCGGGGCTGGCATCACACCGCTGCTCTACTCCTACCTTGCAGGTATCCCAGACGTACGGTTCAAGGCATCGCGACGGGGACAGAATTTTGGCCGATTTGTCGATGAGATGAACGTGCCTAGTTTGCGCTCAGGGGCTTTCGAGGATGCCGAGGTCGTCGTTGTCAGTGGCAGTGACGACACGATCCGAGCGGTGCAGGCTCAAGCCACAGGCCGGGTGGTCGGGTATGGACACAAGGTGTCTTTTTCAATCACGGATGCAAAATCCGACGCCGCTGCCCATGCCCAAGACGTCGTGATGTGGCGACAGCAGGGCTGTTTTTCACTGAGAGGCATCGTGTTCATTGGAAGTGCGCAAGAATCGCGAGATTTTTGCACCTCTCTTGCAACACAAATCGGTCATTATGAGGCGTCTTGGCACGTTGAGCCCACTGAGCTCGATCTGCAACAACGGGCTCAGGCGCTTGGCGTGGCGGAGTTCAGGGCGGAAATCTTCCGAGCCGGAAATGGATTTGTAGAACTCGGTGAAGCGCCGATCGATGGCGTCTGGCGGGCGCCGTTGGCCGTGCAGGTCAAACGTGTGGATTCGCTGCGCGAGGTCAAAGAGGCTGTTGCGATTCCGCATCAACATGTTCAAGGGATCTCGACCAATCTGGCGATTGCGTCATTGGCTCATGGGCTCGGGGCAACCAGAGTCTGTAGGCCCGGTGAATTACAGGCTCCTGAAGCCGAATGGCGGCACGACGGGCTCCCCAATATTGGTGTCCTCGCAAGGTAAATAAGCAATTCATTTTTTGATGCCAGAGGGCGTCCAACTCATAGGTGGAATCATGCGCTGGCAAGGTGGAAGACGAAGTTCAAACGTCGAAGATCGACGTGGGTCGAAAGGTAAAGTCGCAGTCGGGGGTGGAATCGGAACCATCGTCCTGGTCCTGCTCGGGCTCTATCTAGGCGACGCCTCGATGGTTCAGCAGGCACTCACCAATGCCCCAACGCAAAACTCAGGCCCGGCAAGCAACGATCCGGAGCAAGAGAAGCTCAAGGAATTCACGTCGGTCGTGCTTGCCGACACCGAAGACACCTGGAAGCCGCTCTTTCGCGACATGGGAAAGACCTACGTGGAACCCAAGCTCGTGCTCTTCACGGGCGAGGTCAGGTCCGCATGTGGACTGGCCGACGCTGCAGTGGGCCCTTTCTATTGCCCAGGCGATCAGAAGGTCTATTTGGACATGAGTTTCTATGCCGACCTGAAAAATCGATTCAAGGCGCCGGGCGACTTTGCGCAGGCCTACATCATTGGCCATGAAGTCGGACATCACGTTCAGACGCTCCTGGGGATCTCGGGCGATCTTCATCAAGAAAAAGCAGGCAAATCAAAGGCGATGCAAAACGAGATTTCAGTGCGACAGGAGCTTCAGGCCGACTGTTTTGCAGGCGTATGGGCGCATCACGCGAGCCGCGTACGGAATCTATTGGAAGCCGGAGATATCGAAGAGGGACTCGGTGCCGCCACCGCGATCGGCGACGATCGTTTGCAAATGCAGGCGCGTGGGTACGTGACCCCCGATTCGTTCACTCACGGAACTTCTGCTCAACGGGTGAAATGGTTCAAGATTGGCCTTGAAACCGGCGAAGTCAAAGCTTGCGACACGTACAGCGGCGGGATTTAGGAAACGAGTCGAAGCGGGTTGGTGCCAAGGCGAAACGCTGCCACAGCTTCATCGGGAGTGGCCTCAGTCAGCCACGTATTCGAAGGTTGGATCGACATCACCGGGGCACGTTTGCAGTTGCCAGTGCATTTGGTGTTCACGATCAGAGTGTCACGCTGAAGCCCGAGTTCTTTGGCGCAATCCTTGACGGCTTTGGCGAGTTCTTTTGAGCCCTGCTTCTTGCAGTCCTTTCCCTGACAGATCATCACGATGTGTTTTAGGTCATTAAGATTGCGAGCCATCAGCACCTCCAGAAGTCTCTCGACTCCCGGAGGATACCATTTTGATAATGACTTTCAATACCATTTGGAAAGAAGGCCGCTTATTTCTTTTTAAGGGCTTTTTCGCGGGCGAGAACTTTGTTCACAAACGCTTTCTCGTCTTTGGAGAGGTCGGACTGTTTGAAGCTCTTGCGAGGGTAGTAATAACGCTGTTTTTCGAAGTGTTTTTGAAGGTCTTCGTCTTTAAAAGTGTAGCCATGCAATGCAAATACAGTGTTGCGAAGAACGCGTAGTTCCGTGGCGTTAAGTTTCTCCAACTCGGTCGATTCGAGGCCCGAAAACTCCATACTTCTAAAGTGCTTGCGGCTCAAAAAACATCCTTCAACATCCGTTTTTGGTGCAAAATCTTTGAGATCCCAGCGCAGAGCGGGCCCAGCCTCTGCCTTGTCCAAACGATAACCTGGGGGCGTGATGACACCGTCCCCAGAGCCGCATGGGATCGAATCGTCGTCGCCAAGGATATCGATCTGCGATCGCCCAATTTTTCCGCCCTTCCACATGCCACCGGTCATCAAAATATAATTCGGAATAATATGTCCGCTGGAATCTGCGGTGATCCCCTGCCGGTATTTGTTGACGACTTTGATCGTCTGGCCTGGTTTGAACTTCATCGGCCACACGTAGGCCCACTGGTAGTACAGGTCGGGGTGTTTTTCGTTGAGTTTGACCTCTTGTTTTTTGAACTTCGTGGAAACCCCATCGATCGTGTTCGAAAAGTCCCAGACCATAGGATCATTGGGCTTCAGCTCTTTAGAGCCTTTGGGTTGAGCTAGCTCCGTCTCCTCGTCCACGACATAGAACGGAAACCCCATCGTAAGTTCTACGGGCTTGTCGCTCGTGTTTTTGAAGGAAAACTCAACGCTGATATCCCATGAATTCTGCTTAGAGTTCTGCTGAAGAATCACGTGTTCTTCCACCATTTCGACTTCTGTCGTCTGGATAGGAAACAGGTTACCAGGCGTTCCGCCCCAAGCCGTGTCGTTGGCCGACGCCAGAGTAGGGATTAGAAATAAGATGAGGCCTAAGATACGAATCACTAAATTCTCCATTATTTTGAACAAAAAAAAGTTCTATTTCTTCAGCGCTTTTTCGCGTGCCAGCACGAGTTTCACGAAAGCGCGTTCTTCTTGGTTAAGGTCCGAGTTTTTGAAGTTTTTTCGAGGGTAATAGTAGCTCTGCTTTGCAAAGTGCTTTTGCAGGTCAGGACTCTTGAAGGAGTAGCCGTGGAGCGCAAAAACAGTGTTCCTCAAGACCCTTAGGTCTGCGGCGTTTAGGCCCTCGAGCTTGGTGTCTTGAAGGTCTGAAAACATCATGTTGCGGTAGGTATTTCGACTCATGAAACAGGCACGAACGTCAGTTTTTGGTGCAAAATTCTTTAGATCCCACCTCAACGTAGGCCCTGCCTCATTTCGTTCGAGGCGGCTGCCAGCCGGCGTAATCTCACCGTATTCCGAACCGCACGGCAGAGATGTTTCGTCTCCGATCACATCAATTTGGGAACGGCCGATTTTCCCACCTTTCCACATCCCACCCGTCATTAGAGTGTAATTGATGAAGAACTCCCCACCCGCACTGGCGGTGAGGCCCTGGCGGTACGTGTTGACGACTTTGATCGTCTGCCCGGGCTTGAACTTCACCGGCCAGACATAGGCCCATTTGTAGTGGAGATCAGGTTTTTTTTCGTTGAGTTTAACCTCTTGTTTCTTGAACTTCGTGGAAACCCCGTCGACCGTTGTCGAGAAGTCCCAGACCAAAGGGTCGTTGGCCTTAACAGGCTTAGTGCCCACGGGTTGGGCGAGGTCGCCTTCTTCGTCGTTCGCGTAAAACGGAAATCCCATCGTCAACTCGACGATTTTATCGCTGGTATTCTTGAACGAGAATTCAACGCTGACGTCCCAAGAGTTCTGTTTAGAATTCTGCTGAAGAATCACGTGTTCTTCCACCATTTCGACCTCGCTGGTCTGGATCGGAAACAGATTCCCAGACGTTCCGCCCCAAGCTGTGTCGTTGGCCGACGCCAGCGTGGGGACTAGAAATAAGATGAGGCCTAAAATGCGGGTCACTGAGTTCTCCGTGTATTTGAAACACCAATATTTACCAATTCATCATCAAGCTGCCTCGTCACGGCGAGGCCCGCCATTTTCAAGTCACCCCGAAGCGACCAAAGTGGGTGTTTAAAGGACGCCGGTCTATTTTTTTCGATCAAGAAATGCCCTACCCAGGCTGCCCCGTACCCAAGAATCGGCGCGAGAACCAACAAAGCCGGCTTTCGAGCGGCGACGGCCGCCCCAATGGTGGCGACGGCTGCGATCGTTCCGCCGACATGAAGCGCGCGGTTCGTAGGATCGCCGTGCTCATGAAGGTAATGCGGCCAGAAATCTTCGAATGACTCAAACTCTTCCTGACTCATAGTACCCTCGGTGCTGGTGTTTAACCGGTATCTTCTGACCGCTTGCGTTCCGTGGCAGGCCGGCCATACTCTATCGCATCAACGACTCTTTGGAGTGGAATATGCGTGAGTGGACCCTGATAGGACTCGTCATTTTGGGCGGAGCGTGCGGCGATGACAACATCATTACCGGCAATAACGATTCGAACAATACCACGACGAATAACGCCACAAATAACATCACCAACAACAGCACTAATAATATCATTGGTGTGGCATGTGAAACCAACGCGGAGTGCACGGCACCAGCCAATTCATGTCAGGGCGATGTGGCGGTTCAGTTCACTGGCGACGGCATTTGTGGAAGCGAAACCGGTGTGTGCAACTTCTTTTTTGTCACGCAACGCGTCGATTGCACCACCACGTTGCAAAGCTGCGAGGCCGGCGAATGTGTCGACAACGTCTGCACCACCAAAGTTTGTGATACGCCGGCCGACCGATGTGAGGGCACGACGGCTGTTTTCTACGGCCGAGCGAGCACCTGCGATGTGATGAGCGGCCAATGTGTCAATAACGAGGCCCGCGTGGATTGTGCGGCGCAGAGTGCTGAGTGCATCGGCGGCACGTGCGTCGGCGCATGTGTTGGAATCACCTGTGATGCGCCCCCTGCGGGCACCTGTGCTGGCTTGATGGCGACCTCCTATTCGAATCCAGGCACCTGTAATCCAGTCAATGGAACCTGTGCCTATGAGGCAGAAACCATCGACTGTGGGCTTACCGACAAAATCTGCAGAGCTGGCCTTTGCGTGGATTTTTGTGCCCCTAATCCCTGTGTCACCGCTCCGGCTGGAACGTGCGCTGGCACAGTGGCCAGTGCCTACACGGCTCCTGGCGTGTGCGATGAGGTCGCGGATTCATGCACCTACCCGCCCATGACCACCGATTGCGCCCTGACGGGCAAGCTCTGCGCAAATGGGCTGTGTGTGACTGACCTGTGCGCAAATGTCGCCTGCCTGCAGCCGGCGAACGTCTGTGACAATAATATGGCCAAGGTCTACAGCGGGGCCGGTATGTGCATGCCCGCAAATGGCATGTGTGATTTTTCGGGCGTGGAAGTCGTGACCGATTGCGGAGCCGACACCTGCATCAACGCCGCATGCGTGGATATCAGCGCCAATGCTGGTGATTTGACGATCACGGAGATCATGACGAACCCCGAAGCCGTCGCCGACACCGCCGGGGAATGGTTCGAAATCATCAACAACACCGCACGATCCATCAACGTCGACGGGCTGGTGTTGGAAAGCACGGGCGATACCGCTTACACGTTCGCGATTGGCGCACCGAAACTGATCGCTCCAAACGCCCGGTACGTGTTTGGCATCAACGATGACAATCTGACCAATGGTGGCGTCACCGTGAATCAGAAGTACGTGGGCATTGTCCTGGACGCTGCGGATTCAATCACCTTGAAGAGTGGCGCGACGGTGATCGATACCGTGACGTGGGATATGACCTTCCCGATGACACCGGGGAAATCGATGACCTTTGGTAATCAGTACAACCCAGCCCTCGATGATAATGCGCTGGCAACGTCGTGGTGCGATGGCATCACCGCACTGGGAACGGATTTTGGCACGCCGGGTGCCGCTAACGACACCTGCCCCTGATCAGCGCTGTAAGAAGCATTGCAGGGTCTTCTTGATGCAGTAGTTCCCACCGAATTCATCGTAACAACACTTATCCGCAGTGATGCAGCTCCCGCAGGAAAGGTTGCGGAGGTTCCCACAGCTATCGACCGCTTGAGCCGACCCACATGAGTGGTTGTCGATCGAACACAGCTCTGCATCGCTTTCCGCGTCGCACACGCAGGTCACGCCGTTGCCTACGAAGCCCGGATTGCATTTGCATAGGAAACTGCCCGGTTTGTTCAAACAATGTGCGTTCACATCACAATTATCGGTGTGCGCAAGGCACTCATCGAAATCATTGCAGGCGACGCCGTCGCCTGTGTAACCCGAGTTACACACGCAGTCGAAGCTACCCGGCACGTTGATGCAGTTGGCGTTCACGTCACAGTTGTCGATATTCGCAAGACATTCATCCACGTCGCTGCACGAGGTTCCAGTTCCCGAATAGCCTGGATTGCAGGCGCAGGTGAAGCTCCCCGGTGTATTCGTACAGGTGGCGTTATTATCGCAGTTATCGGTATTCGCGGTGCATTCGTTGATGTCGGAGCAGGTCGGCCCGGAATAGCCCGAATTGCAGGTGCACGTGTACGACCCAATGGTGTTTGAACATGTCGCTGTGGGGCCGCAGATGCCGGGAGTCTCGACACATTCATTGATATCGGAGCAGGTGGTTCCACTGCCTGAATACCCAGCATTACATGCGCAGGTGAAGCCACCTTGCGTATCCACACAGGTCGCATTGGCGGCACAATTATCGGTGTTGGCGATGCATTCGTTAATGTTGGTGCACGTCGTCCCCGAGCCCGTATAGCCAGCGTTACACGAGCAGATTTGATTCGCGCACGAGGCGTTGGGGGAGCAGGAGGGTGAACACACGTTATTATCGTTGCAGGTCACACCGTCGCCCGTGAAGCCACTGTTGCACGCACAGGTGAACGAACCTGATGTGTTGGTGCACATCGCATTGGGCGAGCAATTATCGGTGTTGGCCGCGCATTCGTCCATGTCGGAGCAGGTCAATCCGGTGCCCGTATAACCTTGGTTACACGAACAGTTAAAGCCGCCCGTCGTGTTGGTGCAGGTGGCGTTGGCGGCGCAACTGTCTGCCTTGGCACATTCGTCGATATCAGCACAGGTAAGGCCGTCACCCACAAAGCCACTTCCACACGCGCAGGCAAAAGAGCCCATGGTGTTCACACAAATGGCTTCGGAAGCACAATTATCAGTGCTGGTGGCACATTCATCCACATCGCTACAGGCGGTACCGGTGCCTGAAAATCCTGGATTACATGCGCATGAAAAACTTCCGCGAGTGTTGGAACAGGTGGCATTCGCGGCACAATCATCGGTGTTGGCCACGCATTCATCGATGTCGTTGCAGGTGGTGCCGTTGCCGGTAAACCCGGGCAGACAGGTGCAGTCGTAGCCTCCGATCGTGTTGATGCAGGCTGCATCTGGTGAGCACGTATCGGTGTTCGTCGCACATTCATCGATGTCGCCACATGTGACGCCATCACCCGTAAAACCGGTGTTGCAAGAACACGACGAGTTCGTGCATTCGCCCGATGGCGAGCACGCAGGAGCACAAATTGAATTGTCGCTGCAAGTCACTCCGTCGCCCATGAAATCTGGAAGACAAGCGCAAGCAAATCCCCCCTGCGTGTTGGTGCACGTCGCCCTCGTGGAGCAATTATCGAGACCATCCGCGCATTCATCCACGTCCATGCACGTCACGCCATCACCGGTAAAACCGTCCGGGCACGCGCATAAAAAAGAACCGGGAGTGTTGGTGCAGGTCGCTTCGGCCGCACAGTTATCGGCGCCGGTCGCACATTCATCGACATCGGCACACGCGGCGCCGCCACAAATCAGGCTCCGAATCTGGTCGCACGCGTCCATCGCACTAAGCGGACCGCAGGTCACAGAATTTTGTTCACAAAAATCTGCATCCGTTTGCGCGGTGCAGGCACAAACGTTGGGCGTGCCGCCTCCTGCACAAACGGCAGGATCAGAACACGTTCCACACTCGATCGTTCGCGAGGTGCCACAATTATCATCTGCAGTCACAGCTCCACAGCTGAGCACCAAACGCGCGCAAAATTCCGCATCCGTTTCGGCAACACAGGCGTTTGTGTCCGTTCCAGCGTCGGACGCATCCTGCGCGGCGTCACTTTGTTTGTTTGGATCGAATGCATCGACAGACAGACAGAGTCCGGTGCTGCCAAAAGCCCCACCCACCTGGGCGCAACGTTGGCCCTCAGCGCAGTCGCCATCCGAAGTGCATTCCGACTCCGCACAACCCGAGACCGCGCCTAGACCGGCAAATAACGACAATAAAAAGAAAAATCTCACCATGTGATTGCCGCCTCGACACCGTCTGTTTTGATTCGAATGGCCAAGGAAGACTCGTCGGTTCGCGATAACCACCAAGTCGCCAAGCCGCCAACCACCAACGCCCCACCTACAGAGACCAGAAGCACCGGACGAACAGCAAAAGCCTCGCCTTCGGACTCCAATTCCTCAAATCGACTCTGGTTGCCTGCCGCGACGGCCGCCTTCATGTCGTCAAGCCTAGCCGAAGTGGTCGTCATGTCGTCGATAATGCCAACGCCGATAAGCCCCACGCCCACGCCGGCTGCGGCAAGGCCAATCACGTCCCAGGGCATGGGATCTGAGGCTTCAACGGCAACGACCGTTGGTACGGGCTCCAGGCTCACCACGACTTCGGTCAGCTGACCTTCCTCAACGAGGGCGAGGTTTTCAAAATCCATGAATCCCGGCGCCTGTGCGCTCACCTTATATTCGCCCACGTTCACTGCCGTCGTCGTTCCACAGACTTGTGCAACACCGTTAACCAGGACTTCTACGCCGCTGTCACAGACCACCTGCAATTCACCGGAGCCCACGCATTGTTCCAGATCTTTCTGTCGAGCCTCGAGCTCAGCCATCGTTCCGGGATCTAAATCTTGCGATTCGACAGCCTCCAAAATGCCGCGAGCATCCGCACAATGACTGAGTTTCATGTGTGCCAAGGCGATCTGAATCTGGAGGCGTGGATGGTCCACGATCTCGGAAGCGCGGGTAAATGACTTGATCGCGTCCTCAAATCGCCCTGCATCAAAAGCAGTGGTTGCAAGCTTGAGCTGGAGTTCAAATTCTCGAAGTTCGGCTTTGGACTGAGCCTGAAGGCTCGGTGCCGCCAAGAGAATGGCGAGTATGAGGGTGGCTCGTTTCATTTGAGGTATGCATCCAGCAGGTTATCGACTTCGTTCTTCTTTTCTTCGTCTTTTGGCTTCTTGGCAGAGTCCTTCGGCTTGGACTTCACAGTTTTTTGCGCGACCGCAGGCTTCTCGACGACTTCTTTTGAATCCACAGCCTTGATCTCTTCGACCTCTTCGACCTCGTCGATCGCTGGAGCCTCCTCGAACACGATGGCTTCAGCTTCCTCGGGCTCGACGATTTCAACGACCTCGACGGGTTTAACGACTCCGGGTTCAGCGGCCACGACGGTATCAGCGACGACGGGCTGAGCGAGAATATCCTCAGTCGCAGGCGGAATGACGGGCGGGGAATCACCTTGCAGAAAAACCACCAAACCACCGAGAGCCAACGCGACAATCGCCACCGCGACGACTCCCCAAACAGGAACTCCTGCCGGCTTTGCCGGCTCCGCAACAGGAACCTGCGTGATGTTCAGCAACGAGTTTGTGTCCAGCATGAACTCGGTCTTGGTTTCCGAGAGGTTGGGCGATGACGTCGCCGAATCTACCGCAGCCTGCATGAGTTTTGGAGAACTCATGTCCGGCAGACTCGCAAGCATGGCGCCGACGGAGTCGTTGACCTCTTGTGCACTCAGGGTGAACTCAGGGGTTGAATTCTGCGCCTGAAGTGCAGTGAGCATTTCATCGGCATCGGCAAAACGCTGAGTCGGATCTTTTTGAACCGCACGAAGAAGAACTTGTCCAAGGCCCGTCTCGGCCAGACGTGGCGGCAAGATCAGCGGCATTTGAAGATGTTTGATCATCGCCTGGCCTGCCGTGGGAGCTTCGACGACGCGCTGCCCCAGAAGCATCTCGGCAAAAATCAATCCGACGGCATAAATGTCGGCTGGCTTTCCACCGTCGCCATGAACAAAAGACTCAGGGGACAGATAGCCGGGGGTTCCGGTGATGCTTCCGACCGAAGTGAGCTGTTGTTGTGCGGATTGAAGACTCTTGGCGATCCCAAAATCCAAGATTTTTGGAACGTCACGACCGCGTCGATCCGTGGTCATGTAGATGTTGCCGGGCTTCAGGTCGCGATGAATCACTTCGGCGCTATGAGCCTCGGCCAAACCATCGAGCACCTGTTCGGCAATGGCCAAAACTCGGGTCGTAGATTGGGGCCCCTCGCGCACCATCATCGTCTTGAGTTCCTCGCCCTCAAGATACTCCATGACCAAGAACATGTAGCCTGATTCAGACTCACCGAAATCAAAAATCCTGACGATATTGGTGTGGTTCAACTCTTTGCTGATGCTGACTTCGCGCTGAAATCGCTTCCATAACGTGTCGTCACCCGCCAGATGGGCATGAAGGAATTTAATGGCCACCGTGCGCTCAAGCTGCAGATGCGTGGCCGACATCACGACACCCATGCCGCCCCGAGCGATCACTGATTCCAGCCGATATCGCCCGTCCAAAATCTCACCCACTCTGGGCAGGACTCCACCGTCATAAGTTCTGAGGGAATCTGACTTCAAAGTTCACCAACTTTTGGACTGCGTGTCACGGGATCGCCATTCCTTGCTGTTCGCCTAGGAATGAAGAATTCGCGCTCTCCTTCCAGCCACTTCGATCTCGGTCCCAACAGTACACCGATTTCGCAGCAACTTCCACAATATCGCGGCGTCGTAAGCCTCGACGGAGTCTGGAATATGGTCGAGCAATGCTCGCGAACACAGCACGATCAGTCGTTCTTTGGTGCGCGAAAAAGCAACGTTGGACCGATTCATGTCCAAGATAAACGACTCATTCTGAGTGATCGCGACCGGATCCGAGACGGTGGCCGAAAACAAGATCGTGGGGCATTCACCGCCCTGCAATCGCTCGATCGTGTCCACCATCGCGATCTCGCGGCTCCACGGCTTGAGCGCATCTTTGAGCAACGCGCGCTGCGCTCGGTGAGGAGTCATCACTGCAACCGATGCATCGGGCAAACCTGAGGACGACGCCATCACCGCCTGCGCGAGCTCGACTTCAAATCGATTGGAATTCCGAGAGCCCATCTCGTCATGAAGTATCAAAAACAGACTCCCGCTCTTCCAGATATCCTCGAGCTTCGAAACACTGGCTCTGGAGTCCGGCGCCGCTCCTTCAGGCGCCTTCAAAATAATGCCATCTGGAGTGTACACCGGCTGAATCAAGGCCCGGATTTCGTCCGGCAGTCTGTAGGTGACCTCGAGGCCGTCGCGAACCAAACGCTCAAGGTTCCTGGGCATCGCAGAAATCCGCGCGCCCAACGCATCGATGGCTGCAAACGCACTCACATGAGGCTGATACAACACCGTGGGGGGCCGGTCCTCGCGTGCCCAATCATGGGCTACAATAGGCGACAGCTGACGATGATCACCGGCGAGCATGATTTGCCCATCAGGATGAACATGGGATGCGAGCGCCAGGAAATGAGCAAAAGGCATCATGCTGGCCTCATCGACCACCAGCAGCGAGGTCAGCAGTCCGGTTCCGCGAGCCTCCATAAGCCCGGTCCCAACCGTTGAGGCGAATTTCAAAACACCGCCGGTTGTCCCACCAATGATCGCAATCGCCCCCGTACGCGCCATTTGATTGAATCGGTCTTTGAGCGCGTTTTCATCGGCTCTTCGAGTCGAAATGCTCGAAACGAGGCCATCCGGCTTGGTTTCGCCACCGATTTTGAAAAACTCAACGCTGCGGCCGGCGCGTTCGAATTCGCCCCTTAATTCGGGCCAATCGAGCAGAGTCCGCGCCGTCTTCGCCATCAACGTGTCCACCGCCGTATGGGTGTTTGCCGAGACAAGAATCACGCCTGTGCCCTTGCTCTCTAAAGCTCTCATGAGCAGCGCAGATGCGGTCAACGTCGTCTTGCCTGTGCCAGGAGGTCCTTGCACCAACTGAATCCGAGCGTTGAGCCCTCGACACACGATGTCCACACGGCGCGGAGCCATGCGGCCCGTCAAGAGCCGCTGCACTCGTGTCAACGACATAGGCGACTTGGCCGGAACCGAAGGTTGAGATGGGTCAAACCACTCGATGACGTGAGCGCCTTGTGGATTCAACCGACGCCCTGGACCGCTAGTGAGACGTTCCTCGACGCGGCGACTCACAAAGTCAGCCACTGACGAATCCATGGTCGCACTCGCCCACGGTGGATATTTCGGCGAAAAATTCCAGCTTCGTGGCATGTAAGTGTCTTCATCATTTGAACGAATGATGTCGATCGAGAGGCGCCCGGTCTCCCAGTCAATGCCCGAGATAATGCAGGTTCGACCATAGGACAGCGCATGCATCGAAAGGCCGGAATGGGGATCGTTGACTTCATTCAAACGAATGAACGCCCCGGTCTCAAGACCGCACTTCGACCTCAGCGACGAAAGCGTCAGTCCATAGGTTTCTGGATCCAGAAAACCCGCGAGCTTGGAGCCCCAATCGTCGGTGACTCTCAAGTCTCGAACCGGCACGGACATGCCGTTGGCCACCCGAACCCAAGGCGGAGCCAGGTGTTCACGCACCCATTCGGTGAAAGCGATATGTTGGTCAAAACGCAAAAAATCCACCGCGGCCTGCACGGCGTTTTCTGTCGCGAGCTTAAAGCGCGGAAGGTCTCGCACCTTCATAGGCTTCTTTGCAATCGCGGAGTTTTTGAGCGGAATCGACTCTTCCAACCAACGCAAGGCATGGACTCTGGCCAACAAGTAGGCGTGCATCACGTAAGGTTTGCGGGCAGCCTCGAATTCTTCGGCCTCAGCTCCCTCGGGCAGAGTCCCCCAATACGCATGCCAGTACGGTGCCGGCAGATTATCCGCGAAATGAGCACGAACCTCCTCGAGTCGGCCGTCAACCGGCTGCACAAAATCAAAGAGACCGGCATGAAATACCTCGGCCAAATCAACGACATGAGCGCCGATTTTCCGCTTCCAATGAAACTCACGACCAAACCATGGCAAAGACACGGTGGGCACCAGGCCATTGCTGGTCCAACCGGTCGCGTAGCGCGTCGTGACGTCGAATTGCAGTGCGGAATAGATCAATTGTTCGAGTTTGTCGCGGCAGCCAAAAAGCTCTCGCAACGACCCCAAAATTCCGGTTCCCACCCGTGCCGCGGCCTCAAGGAGCTGAGACAACTCGTAGCGAGACCAAACATAGAAATGAACCGCGGCCATTTCGCTTTCGTCTGCAATGACTTCAATCGCCTCGACGGTTTCGCGAAAGAAACCCTGAAGCATCTCGAGTTCGGCCCCGTTATCTGTGGCGTAATCACCTGTCCAAGGCGCCCGTTTGAACCGGACGACATCGCCTTTCAGCGGGGTCTGATCTTCTTCGACGACACCAAACTCTGCGAGCTCACACCGGGTGGAGCTGTCGGTGACATGCGACGAGAGTCCAATAATGCGGTTTTCGACGTAATCGTACGTGACGTTCAGAAACACTCGAATCAAGCGGGGATGAGCGTAGAGGTCTCCAACTGCGTGTTCCGGAAGCTGCCCAAAGCCCGTGTTTGGGATCCACTGGACCGGCTCGGACTTCCCGTCCAACGTCGATCTTCGCGCCAGAGCGCGGACATGCAAGGCCTCAAGGTCGCCGTTAAAATCGGGATGACGGCGGATCTTCGCACCTGTTTCCGACTCCACCTCCAGATCCGCCAGCCCATTCAAATCCGCGATTCCGGCAGCCTGTAGACTCCGAACGGTTGTGGGCGGCAAAGAAAGCAGTTCAAGGCCACCACGTTGCGTGGTCGTCGAGAAACAATGAGGAGCGTATTTACAGGAATCGCAGCGCGCTTCGAGTTGAAACGGCAGCGACTCGACGTCAGACTCCAAAATACGTTGAAAAAGCCCGCCTTCAGACAAAAGACGTTCGACATCACTCTGTATCGCATCAGCGGACGTAAATTGCTCGGCTTCTAGGATCGACTGGATGGCGTGGGTTTCCTCGTCCACGCGAACGACGACACATTGGACATCTTCGGGTCCAAGCTGCAAACCCCCAACAAAAACAGGCATCTGGCTTAGTGATTTCCGAACCATCAAGCGGTAGAGGACTGCCTGAACACGGTGATAGGTTTTGTCCTTACGACTCGCTTTGCATTCAATCAGCCGAAGAAATGGCCGGCCATTGGAAATTCCGGCGAGTACAAAGTCCATCCTCCCACGAATCTGAAATGGCCCGACTTTGCCGCTGACCTCAACCTCGCGGGCAAAGCCATCCTCAAAGCCGTCGAGGAGGTCGAGCTGCTGAATGAAATCCATCCATTCTACGCCCGGCTCTCCAGGATAAGGCTCCGCAATTTCGACCAAACCCGCGCGTCGAAGCGAAGCTTCCCATTCGTCTTCGCGGCGAGCTCCCGACGCCTGCAGAACTGGGTCGATATCAGAAAGCTCAAGGTCGAGCCCCAGGGCCTTAAACTCAGCGCCACGATTATGGTCGAGCTTGAAGCGTCGGTGACACGATTTGTGTTGGATGAACTCGCCAATATCCGACACGCTGACGTGATGCATTCAGAATTCCTGGATTTTAGGGGCAAGCGTGCCAGACCTTAGCCTGGCTGGCTAGGCTTCGGCAGAATGACCTGAACACGGTCACCAAACTGCCGGATCCACGGCCAAACCTCGACGTCGGTATTCACCGAGAACGTCAGCCGCAACCGACCGTCCTCCAATGGCTCCAAAACCTGGGTTGGATGCCAGTGGCGTTCGGATATGTAGAGCTTCAACCATCGCTCATCATCAAAGATAAGTTCGAAGTGAATCAGGACTTTGGAATCGCTTCGGAAGATTCCGAAAGACCCCTCAGTGTACCGCGCGGGGTCGTAGTCTGCGGCCCGCGGATAGTCAAATCTTCGTCTGAGTTTTTCGACCGATAGGATGCGATCCACCGCGTAGATCCTGACGTCGTCGTCCGTCCCCTTGCCAATCAGGTAGAGCGCCGAGCGGTGAACCGCCAAAGTATATGGCTCAAGTTCGACCGAAAGGTCTTTGAAGGAAGCTGACGTGTAATTCATCAGGATGGCGCGACGGAAAATGAGGCAATCCATCAGGTCTCGAATCACAAGATTCTTGGTCGAATAGTCCTTCGGGGCGTCGGGGAGTTGGAAGAACATCCGATCGACGTTCCCAAGCACCTCATCGATGAATTGCTTTTTTTCCCTGACCCGGGATCGGAAATCGGTCATCAACTCGTTGGAGGCCGCGCCAATCGTCGTTTGTCCGACAAATCCAAGCAGCTGTTGCGAATAATGAAGGGCGGCCACTCGTGACACGAACGTCGAGTCGTAGAGCTTTACTTCGTCGCCAAAGACCAGACGGAGGTATTTGGCCTCACCGTCGGCGACTTCACGTAGATTTGACTCGCCGCTGCCATTCATAAATGGCTGAAACTGTTCGATTAAGACTTTTCGGTACTTTCGGTACGTCCTGTCTTTGATCCCAAGTTCACTCATAAGCGAGTCAACCCGCCAGCCTCTCGAGTCGGTCATCACGCGATGAACAATTCGTGCAAGATTGAATGGCAACTGATGGTCTGACACTACACCCACCCAAGTTCGGAAGTACCGTTTCGATTACATTACACAAAGGCGGACATCGCGAACAGCAAGTAATTACGCCCCTTTGCACTGCGGCACGATGCGTGCCGGGAAACGAAAATTATGCGGCCCAGAACATGCGATCATTGAAACTGGACTCCCGAAACACGGTGCGCAAGTTGATGAGGACCGTTGACCTAGGAGTCACTCATGCACGCGAAATTCGAAAGCCCCCATGCAGAACTTCAAGCTCTCCTGCCTTGGTTCGCCGTTTTGGCGGGTCGTCGGGCGGCTCGCCCTGCCTTTCGCACGATCGGCGAAGCAGAAACCTTCAAGAAAACGAATTCAGTCGAAGGCGTGATTCAACCCATCTGGGGCATCAATCACGAAGACCTTCTCTCAAGTGAGGTCGCCGGATACACGTTGTTGGGGAGAGCGAACTGAAAGCATCAGAGATGATGCATGGCTGCTTGATTGCGAATATCCCACAGAGTCACAGACGTCTTCTGAATTCCCATACCCAAAAGTTGGGACTTCTGATCGAAGGCTAGGGCCCTCAGATGAGCGACTTCAGCCGTAATCTCAAAGAACGATGATCCGTGAATCAGTGAAAGTATTCGTACGTTCTGATTTCCGTCCAGAACTGCCGCGATGTAGCCGTCGTCGGAAATCACCATGGACACTGGATTTGCGGGCAATGGGTCGAGTTTCTTAGCGCGCTTATTGTGCAAATCCACCAATTCAAGCCCTCCTCCCCAATACCCAATCAACACCTTGTTCTCGGTGGGCGAGATACTCAGAGCACTGATGGACGGCCCGCCTGGAATCAACGTCGTCGTGGTTCCCTTATTCAGGTCATGGACGATCACCTGACCGTTTTCTGTGCCGCACAGGATTCGCTGACCGCGAGAGTCGAAACAAATCGCATACACCCGGTCGGCAATCGAAAACACTTTCTTGGGGTCCCGGCCCGGATACTTGGTGTCCCAAGCGTAGATCGTACCGTCCATTTCGGCGGCAAAAACCCGTTCGGCCGCTGAGTCGATAAAAAGAGCGGTCAGAAGTCCTGGGGCGGGTTGAAGGGTTTGAAAAAAACCATCATTTTTGAGGCTTAGCAGGTGCACGCGATTCAGTTGATCGGCAGCCGCGGCCAGTTCACCGGCCCGGTTCAATGCCGTCGCCGTGAATCCCTTCACTTCGTTGCTCACCGCTTCGGGAAGACGAACCTCAATGATCGGGCGCACAATCTTGGTGGCCCCCGATGACGATGCTTCGCCCAGACTCGCCCGCGGAAAATCACCCGTTTCAACTCGAAGAGACAGATCAAAGAGGCCAGTTTCGGTCTCTTGGACCAGGCCCGAAATCGGCGGCTGGTCGTTGGTCGGCTCTTCCAGGCTTGGTTCCATAAGAAGGCGATCGATCGACTGAATCACCTCCTGCATGCTCTGCGGGCGTTTGCGCGGGTCCTTGGCCAACATGCGCATCAAGAGTGTGTTCAGCGACGACGGCATACGGGCGTTTGGAAGAACATCCAGAATATTGGGCGGTTCGTCGTTCACGTGTGCGTCCATCACACGCAGACTCTCCGTCCCGGGAAACGGAGCCTGGCCCGTCAGACAATGGAAAAAGACGCACCCAAGGCTGTAGATATCACTTCGGTGGTCGATCTTGGGATCACCCACACATTGCTCAGGACTCGCGTAGAGCGGCGTGCCCCGGAACCCGGCGGTATCGGCGACCGAGTCCATCATGTGGACGATGCCAAAATCCAAGATCCTCGCAAAAAAACCAGCGGCAGGCAGCCGCTCGATCATGATGTTATCTGGCTTCAAATCGCGATGGATGAATCCAAGGGTATGAGCCTCGTACAAGCCATTGGCAATTTGTCGAATGATGTCGAGGGCGCGCTGATACTTGATTCGGCCCACTCGATCGAGAAGGTCTTGCAGAGTCCGACCATCCACAAAGTCCATGAGCAAGACAAAGACGCTGTCCTGAAGCTGCATGGCCTCGTAGATGTTGACCACGTGCGGATTACGCATTCGGCTCATCGCCTCGACTTCGAGCCGAAAGCGACGCAGCAATTCCTGCTCGAACTCTGGCTTTCCGTAGCGGCGAGTGTCGACAATCTTGGCGGCAAAATGGCGGTGAATCTGCATCGCTTGCGCGCGATAGACGTAGCCGGTTGCGCCATCCCCAAGAAATTGATTCAGCGTATATCGGCCATCAAGAATGCGACCAAGCCACGGGTAAGGTGACCCCTGGAGTAAGGCCCAGCCTGCAGGCGGACGAGCCGCCCCACATTCCTGACACTTGTCCAGGTCGTCTTTAATCAGGGTCGTACATACAGCACAATAAGTGGTGTAATCCGACACGCCGACACTCTGCCCGCTCTTCACGCCTCACCACCTGGCAAAATTCCGCCCCTCAAGGTTTGTTGATGATCTTCTTCGTCTCACCCGCTGAAACGTCAACGTAGTAAGTCTTGTCGAGGCCAAAATCAGTATTCTTGAGACTGATCTTATGTTTGCCCGACTTGATCTTGAAATTCATGAGTGGGGTGTATCGCCCGGTATCTTGATTGTCGATGTACACACGGGCAACCGGCTTGGAGGCAATATTCAAGATCCCCGTACCTGTGGGCTCCTCGGCCTTTGGAGGGTCTTTTTTCTCGACCTTCTCGACAGGGTCTTTCTTTTCGACCTTTTCCACCGGCGGATCACGACGTGGCGGAATGACCTTGGTCACGCTAGCCACCACTGGCTCGGTATCATCACTGCGCCGAAGGTTGGCCTCCAAGATAGGCTCCGTCTCAAAACCCGGCTCAAAACCACCTTCCCACATTTCGTATTTTCGTCGTTCGACGACAACGCGATAGGTTTTGGATGCATCCAAATCCTTGACGGTGTCCGGTGTGCGACCTTGGGTCAGCTTTTCTGCCGAGCCTTTGGCGTAAAGCACATACTCCGCACGGTCAGGAACGCTGGTGATCTTGAGTGAGACTTTCTCGGGACGAAGGCGAACGTCGACGGAGTCCGACGCGCCGTCCTTCAAATCAACCTCGCGAGTCTCCGCAAAAAATCCCTGACGTGAAACCTTCAGCGAAGCCTTGCCGACCTTGAGATCTTTGACAGTAAACGGAGTCACCTCTGTGATCGCCTTACCGTTGATCTCAATTTTAGCGCCGGGAGGATCACTCTTCACCAAAAGCGAATAGGTGTGCTCAAGCGGCGACAACGCCTCGTTCAGCGTGTAGGGCCGCGACTCAAGATTCTGCGTCAATTTGATCGGGACGTACCCGTCACGTTTGAGCTCAATCGTGGTCTCGCCAAGTGGGAGCTTCTGCGAAAACGGAGTGTCGCCGTCGTGGACCATCGTGCCGTTGATCCAAACCTGAACGCTCTTCGGCTCGGTTTCGATCTGAAGATCGGCCTTGGCCAAGAACTTCTGCATCAAAAAGAATCCACCCGCGAAGACGATGACAAAAAAGAGCGCCGCCAAAGGGATCGAGATCTTCTTTTTACGACGAATCGGCTGAGCACCTGGAATGGTGTGAGCAGGCGAACGGCGTGGTTCAATCGCGGGAAGCTGAGCCGTAGGCTGTTTTCCGCGGAGAGGTCTTGGAGGCTCCTCGTTGAACGAAAACCCTTCATTTTGCCAGCGATCGTATTCGACAGTCGGCACTTCGTCCGTGGTGTTGGCGTCACCCGAATACACAATATCTGCGTCGTCGAGTTCCCCGCCATCCATGCGGTCGAAGATCTGCGTCTCCATTTCCTCTTCGCCCCAACTCAACCCGGAATCGGACGTTCGTGAGGGCGTACCGTTGTTGACTTTGGGTGTGGTGAGCGCTGCCTGTTCAAGCGGTTTGAGGTTCAGGCTGCGATAGTACTCGCCCTTCTTGCTCTCGAACTCGATGTCGGCGTTAAACGCTTCCTTCATGTACTGAGCAAGGTCTTTATTCGTGTAATAATACCCTTGGTTACGCATGTAGCGCTGAAGGGCATCCGCAAACTCGAAGCTCGTCTGAAAACGTTCGTCAGGAGAGCGCGCCAAAGCCTTGAGGACGATATCTTCAAGCTCTTTGGGGATATGTGGATTGTAGAGCGAGGGCGGGCTCATCTCGACTTTCCGGATCTTTTCCAGAGTGTCGAAATCGCTTTCGCCCAGGAAAAGTCGCTCAAGCGTGAGCATCTCGTACAAAACGATCCCCAGGCTGAACAAGTCCGAGCGATGATCGACGTGCAATCCGCGAACTTGCTCCGGGCTCATGTACGAGAATTTCCCTTTCAGGATTCCGACTTGAGTCTGGCTGGTTTTGCCCTGTGCCTTCGCGATACCAAAGTCGATGACCTTGACCTCGCCTTCGTAAGACATCAACACGTTCTGTGGCGAAATATCGCGATGAACGATGTTCAGGTCCTTGCCGTGAGTGTCTTTTTTATGATGTGCGTGGGCGAGCCCCTCGCAAACTTTCATAATCGTGTAGCAGACACGTGGGATGCTGACTTTCTCGCCGATCCGACGTGAGCGCTCAAAAATCGTTTTAAGGTCCTTTCCGCCGATGTACTCAAGGGCAATGAAGTAGGACCCGTCGACTTTTCCGAGGTCGAAAATCTGCGCGATGTTGGGATGATTCAGCTGACCGGCGATCTTAGCTTCATCAATAAACATATTGATGAAGGCTTCGTCTTCGGCAATCGCTGCCAAGATCTTTTTGACCGCAAGAAGGCGCTCAAAGCCTTCCACCCCAAAGGCTTTGGCTTTGTATACCTCGGCCATACCACCCACATTGATACGCTCAAGTAGGTAGTACTTTCCGAAGGGAATTGGATTAGGGAGAATGCCCGGTTCGCTCATCAGCCCGCTTGTCCGTCGCGCCAGTTTTGCTGGCAGGTCTAATTGGTGATCAACACACCGGCGCCATCAATTTATTTTCTGCGTCAGAAATTCGTGTTTTGCCTAAGACAAAGACACCTTCCACCGCTTTGAAGTCCGCATAGTTCGGCGCAATCCTAGAAAGCTGGAGGGTGAATTGTCAACCTGCCTTCCAGACTGCGCGTTGCTTTCGCTTCGGCTGGCCAAGGTGAGTTGCCTCGTTGTACTCTTTTTCTACTGGCAGCATAAGGACGCATCATGAGCGATGACGGCAAGATCGAACAACTCACCAGTGATGACGACCTTCGTCAGCACGACCGAACGACGATCAATCAAGAGTTCAACACGATCGACGAATTTATCGCCGAATACGTCACGAACATCTCTCAGGGCGGAGTTTTCATCAAATCGAAGAACCCTTTACCGGTCGGTACACGGGTGACTTTGAAGTTTTCGGTGATCGTCGACGACTTTGAAACGGTTGAAGGTGAAGGCGAAGTCGTTCGAGTTGATAACGCTCCCGGCAATCAGGGGATGGGCGTCGCCTTCACTCGCCTGACCGCCGAAAGCAAAAAGCTTGTCGACGAGATCACGCTGCGGGCTGAGCAGAAGGGTTGATCTTCTTCGATTTCGTGATCACTAATCCGATCCCGCTGCAGATCACGACCAGAATCGCTGCGACGATCGTCTGACTCGCGCCCACCGGCAGCTGATAGAGAAACGCCGCGAGATACCCGCCAAACCCCGCTGTCGCTCCCAGAAGCGTAGCGATGCTCATCGCTCGCGGGACGTTCGGGGCGATTTTCAACGCGCCCATGGCAGGCAACACCGAAAACGCAAAGGTTGGCAGGGCTCCCAGCACGCGCGTCGAAACTGAAATTCCGGCAGCGAGGGATAAAAGCAGCACCCATTCAAGCAGGGTCGCTTTTAATCCGCGGACGTCAGCGTCGTCGGCGTCGACGGAGACCACCACAAAACCGCGGTGCCACCACAAATGCAGCACGCCCAGCACGACCACGGTGAAAACCACCATGTTGAAATCCTCGGGGAGCACCGCCACGGCGGAACCAAAGAGTAGGCTCTCGATGTCCTGAACTTCTTGAACGATCCGAGTTCCCACGGCCAGCGTGCCTGCCGACCCCAACAAAAAAATGAGCCCCAGGGCACTGTCCCTGTTGGCCGTGGCCTGCCCGCGTTGGGTCATGATGTAGCCAACCGCAACCAGACACGTCGTTGCGGCCCCCAGATAAGGCGATGTCAGCCACGACGCACCAAACACGACCTTCACCCAGAACGAGGACGCAACACCAAGTCCCGCGACCTGGGAAAGAGCGGCCGAAAAGAAGACCATGCGTTTGATAACAACGTAGACTCCCAGCATCCCGAGCAACCCGCCGAGCAATATCGCGGCAACGGCGGGGTCTTTGAAGAGCTCCCACGAGTCAAAAAAGAGCTGTAGGGTAAGATCATCCATGTTTCGGCCCTCCAAGGACATTCCCATATCGAGCGACACACGGATCACAGGCGCACACCGTCTGAATGTCGCCCGATTCGATGAAGGATTTGTCGCGATCGACGTAAATCGCATGGGTGGCAAATTCACCCAAAACAGGCAAATGGTGCGAGACCAGCAAAATGGCCAGATCGCGCGTGGATCGCAGCTCACCCAGCAACTCAAACATCACCCGCTCAGCGCCGGCATCCATGGCACTCGTTGGCTCATCGAGCACCAGAAGTGACGGATCGCCTGCCAGAGCGCGGGCAATCATCACTCTTTGCTTCTGCCCCTCACTGAGCGTCGAGAATTGTTGATGGGCGAGCGCGGTGACATGCGTGTCTTTCATGGCACGCTCCACTTCTGGCTGGTGTTGTTTTTGGTAAAGCGGGTTTAGGAAACTCCATCCACGGTCGACGCCACCTCGGACCACGTCGACCACGCGAGCGGGCACGGCGAGGTCTAGCCCCGTTCGTTGTGGAACATACCCAAGCTTGACGCCCTCGCCGAGTGCGAGTCGTCCTGCAACGGGCCTGAGCAGACCTAGAAGGCTCTTCAAGAGCGTCGATTTTCCGCTGCCGTTTGGGCCAATAATGCCCCACACCTCGCCTTCTCCCACCTCGAAGGTGACGGGTGGCAAAATGCTTTTACGGCCGTAGCCAACAGCCAGCGCCTGTGCATGAATGAGAGTGGCCATCAGTGTACGTGCTCCGCACCGGCAAGTTCGTGAACAAGTCCGACTTCGGTCGAGGTCGTGGGGCCGAACTCAAGTGTGTAGGTGCCCACCGCGAGTTCAACGACATGGGTTGCGCCAATGTCCGTGCACAGGTCGCTACCGATCGTGGTCGATTCAATCGCGACGTCGGCGCCGCTTCCGTCCAGGATTTTCAGCGGTACATCGGCACTTAAGAAAAAGTAGAAATCGCCTTCGCCGTCGGATTCAAACGAAGTGAAGCCGCCCTTGCCGCCGTCGATGTCCACAAGCGCGATATTGACCCGCGTGTGCTCGTAGGCCGCGTTTTCAAGGGTTCCCGTTGCGTCCGCAGCGGCCGTCACCGCTTGGAACGGGCCTTCCGCCAGGTGTTCGCACGCCTCGCTTTCTGGAGTCTCTTCGGTGGTCTGGTTGTTGGTGTTGGACGTATTCGTATCGTCGCTGCCGCACGCGCCAAGGAAGGCGACGAGTAGTGTTATGTAGATTGTTTTTTTCATAGCTGTCTCACAGGTCATGGCGTTCAAGTGCCACGTCGAGGGTTAGTTCTTGTCTGATTTTTTCGATAAAGAGCGCCCGGTCACTGTCTGAGAGGGCGTCCAAAGAAATGGTTTGTTCACCTGCCACGGCCGCAAAATCGATGCTGTCGAACATCGGAGCGGCGGCCATCAGGCGCACATTCACGTCAATACCCGCGGGATCGTCACGCCCGACTTGCCCGCTGATGGCGGACGATAACGTCGTATCTAGGGCAATTTCCCCGGTTAGCGGGAGGCCCGCTTCGGGCAATCGCGATGGAGTTCGGGTGTCGAAAACACGGCCTGACACGCCCAGAGTGCCGACTTGCAACCCTACGGTCTGCAGGAAACCCCGCCCAAGTTCACACCCGTCGCTGCACTGACCCAGCGCGACGTTCTTGTCGTCTAACAAGTTGGGCGTCGCATCGATCAGCTGTACTAGGGATTGGCCCGACGCCGCACCGCCGGCCAACTCGGCCTCAATGTCTGCGTAATCGACCAAGCGCCCGTCATCCGCATGGCAATGCCCATTATGGCAAAGACCGTAACCTTCGGGAGGATTGGCGGGGTCAAACGACAACGTGACATTATCCGAAGACGTGTTGACGGTGGCCGCGACAAGCCCAAGATCAAGGTTATCAAGCACCACGACGTAGTCTTTTGAAGTATGAAGCCCGTCGGATTTTTGACGACCTGCGTCATCAAAGCCCGCCGAAACACTCATCGTGACTTGCCCCCAAGGATTGCCATCGTCGAAGGCGCACGCAGGGGACATCACAAGAAGCGCGAAGAGCCATCTAGTTCTTGAGCGCATCGTAGAGCTCCTTCGCCGTCCGGTCGGCGCGTTGAAGATAGGTTTCGTCGGGCCCAGTTCCTCCAGGGATCACAACCACTTTGCCCTTGGCCATCTGCGCGATGGTTTGAGAGGTCTTCGTGGGGTAATAAGCCTCTTGGATCACGACTTTTGCGCCTTGTTCGCGCATCGTTTTCAAGACTTTAGCCACATGACCGGGGTTGGGCTGAATGCCTGGTTTGGGTTCGACCGTTATGATCTGAGCCAGATCGAGCCAGTCGAGCAGATAGGGGAGCGATGCGTGGTAAGCGACAATTTTTCGGGAAGAAGCCGGCAATGCGTCGAACTTCGCCTTCCATGAAGCTGCCAATCCGTCAGCCTTCTGTGCGAAATCTTTCGCTCGCGCATGAAACGCATCGGCGTGTTTGGGATCAAGCTTGGCCAGACGATCTCCCAACGCGACTGCGGTTTTCGCCGCTGCCCGCGGATCGTGCAGGAAATGTGGGTTGCCGCCAGGGTGAATATCCCCCTGAGCGCGGTCAATCTTGCCCACAGGGACTTCAAGAAGCCGGACAAAGTTGGAAGCGTCAAAATAGCCATCTGAGCCCGGCAACACCTTCGTATTGCGCGCGTTGGTCAACAAGGTCGGCAACCAACCAACTTCGAGTTCCAAGCCGTTCACCAAGACCAGATCTGCCTTGTTGAGCTGAAGAGTGAGGCTAGGACGAGCATCGACATAATGGGGATCCTGCGATGCTTTGGACATCGCTGTCACTTGACCATCGGGGCCGACAACCTCGCGGGCGATGGCGGCCAAATCCGAAGTCGATGCCACCACGTTGAGGGCCTGGGCGGGCATCGCAAGTAAGGTCAATAAGAACGTAAGTATGATTCGCATGAATAACTCCTAATAGGCGTGGGCGCCGTGGGCGCCGACCAAAACTTCGAACCCCAGCATGACTCCCCAATACCAATCTTGGTCTGAAGGATGGTCAGCAAGGCCCTGAAGTCGAATGCGTGAAAAGTGGGATGGATAAAGGCTGGCCTGCAACGACCCGCGGGTTCGCGCGGTTGTCCAGGTTGGATCAAGGTAGTCGTTCTCGGTTCCGGTGACGTATTCCGCTCGCGTGCCGACCTCCCAGGTTTTGGACATACGCCAAACAAGATCGGCGTATCCGCCGGCGTCCGTCAGGACATCGTTGGGGATTTGGCGTTTCCGAGCCATGGCTTCCACCTGCAGGCTCAGCGACTCCATGTCAGTGGCATCGACGGGGCGATAGCGCAGATAGAGGTCGGTGCCGTAAATCTCGCTGCGGTTGTCTTTGCCTGTAGGATTTGGGCCAAATTGGGCTGAGAGGCCCCACATGACCGAAAAATCATCGGAGAGCGGGAAATACTGTTTCAGCGCGGTCGTGTAGAGCAGATCTGAAGGGGTTTCGATCCCCAGGTCATCCGCCCCAAAAAATGAGCGCGCACAGCACTCGCCGACCCCCTCTGTCGCCGACCCGACGACCTCGGCATACCAAGGCAACGGGCTCAACCACGATACTTCAGCGCCCAACCCTCGGCTGCCTTCGCTGCCGAAGAATTTCCCATTCACCAGCGGCTGATTGAGGAACGACCACGAATGGGGGTGTGTCGGATTGATTCGTCCAAAAGGCGTCAGGAACTGTCCGCCGCGGACCTGCAAACTCGCCGGTAGCGCGAGCGTCGTGAAATAAGCTTCTTCGACCTCGACCCCGAATTGCGCGAACACGATGTTCGCATCGAACTTGAAAAACGGATCAACGCTCGACGCAATATGCATCTCGAGCTGTTGAAGCGTGACGCCCGTATGATTGGGGTCGTGCCCACCCGCCATTTGTGGCGTGTCGGAAAAATACGCGCCGGCCACGTCGAGGATCAACGAGATATCCGGATTCGCGCTTGATAGACCGCCCGTGGCGGGAGCAGCCGCGGCCGCCTCGACAGGAGCGTCAGCGACCAACGAAGCATTGATCGCCGCCAACTCTTCGGCAGAAAGAGACGCCTCGGCATCGGCCTTATCCACCTCGGCATTGGGCGTGGGTTCCGCGTCCACGACGGCCTGCTGTACCTGTGACTGCGCCTCACCTACGGAAGGCGCGACAACGGACTCGCCATCCTGTGCAAGCGCAAGCGATGACCAGACTGTGAGCACTGTCGCAGTGCTCACCACAAATTTTGCTTTCAAAATAAACCTCGCATCGGAACGAATTCCGAGACCACTGTTGTGGCGTGCGCAAGGCACACCCGAACACTCGATTACCCAGTAGGGATAAGAACGTTCAGGCGATGGGGGGTGAGGTCTTAGGGGCGAGCAGCACCAAACGGATGGTGGGGCCGCGGATGGGCGTATTGAGGAGTTCGGGTTCTAATACGGGCGCGATGAAAAACCGCGGAGCAAGAACCGCGGCCTGATCGGATCGAGCATCCTGGGCCGACTGCACCAACTGAGCCAGCGCACAGTGCTCGTGATGACCGTTGTGCGTCTCCGATGCTTTGATCTGTGTCGTCGACGAAGCAGGAGCAGCTTCAGCGATGTGTGCATCGGCATGAATCAGGTCGCCGTGCTCAGCACAGACGACATGAACTTCGCTCGTGGTGTGAAGGAATGCCCCGAGATAGCCAACGAGGTACACCACGGCCATAAATGCCGCGCCCCCCCTTAGCCAATCTCGAAATTCTGCGATCACAACCACCTCTCTATACTTGATGGAGGATAGTCACAAAACGCACCTTATCAAGAACGAATTATCATTAAGACGTATTTAGAATCTAGCCAGCCCGAATTAACGGTAAATTTCGCTACTGCGAAGCCGCTTCGGCGTGGGCCGCGACATGTTTGGCAAGTCGATCTCGAGAGACCTGAATCATGCGCCCAACCCGGCGGGTCTCTTCGAGACGCCGTTCGACTTCGATCGACAGGTCCTCTTGACTGGTGTCTGCAGCGCGCTCTTTCTGAATCTGCTCCAGAACTTCTTCGATCTGGCCGTAGAGCCGATCGCCAGCCGTTTCCACGAAGGTCCTCAGCTTGGCGCCATAATCGTGGATAAACTTGAGGATCTCTTCCTCGATCTTCTCGCCGGCGATGCCCACAGCCCGCACGCCTTCTTCACGTGCGCGCTCTTTGATCTTCGTGTCGACCTTGTCCTTAAGAAAGAACGCCAAGACCGGCGCCGCGAGCGTCAGGAGTCCGCCCACCAGAGCGTTGGCCAGAAAGAAAATCGAGACGCCAAACGCACCGAGCGCAAAGACACCGACATCGTAGGCGATGGTGTCGACTTCCAGGTCAAGATCGCCCGTCACGCCAAGCTCATCACGAATCGAATCCACGGTCTCTCGCAGCGAGGCGTTCGTGATTTCGATGATTTGCTCGGCCAACTCTTCGAGCTGGTTGGCGATCTGGCTGCCTTCGTCTTCGATAAAGTCTTTGAACGTGTCCTGGATGAACTGTGGCAAGAATCGCTTCACGTCCTTCGAGTCGGCACGCTCGATTTCGACCGGCAATGCCTCCGAGAATGCTTGGGTGAAGGTCCGCAAATTGTGACGGGCTGCAGCCGCGACGTCACCGACTCGATTGTCGATAAGGTCGATATTCTCGGCGATGAGTTTCCGCGATTCGTCCATGCGCAGGTGGACGGCCTTGATCCGCTTATCAAGTTCACCGGCTTCGAGTTTATAGGCCTGACGTTTGATGCCCAGGTTCTGCTCGATTTGCCCGGCGATACGCATTCCACCGCCAAGAGCGCTGTCCAAGATGATGTAGGCGCGCTGATCGTTTAGGAAGTCTGTGACGTAATTTTGAAAACTCGTAAACGCTGCTGCAGGTTCCTTCCCGGCCTTGCGTGCCGCGAGGGCGTCTCGAGCCGAAAAAGCAAAGAGCTCGACGGGTCCAATGATGGCCGCCAGTCTTTCCCGGGCGTAGAGTTCGACTTCTTTGGCGTCATCGGCCGAGAGCGCGTCGATCTTGCCCAGAACAAATAGAATACGGTTTCGGTTCGCCTTGAGCAGACGGTCTTTGATGAAGACGACCTCGCTCTTTTTGAGCACCTGAGTCGCATCCAACACATAGATGATCACATCCGCGCGCGGCAGATAACCGTACGTGATCTCGACCTTCTGGCGCGAGATATCGTTGACACCGGGTGTGTCGACCAAAACCAATCCGTTATCGAGGAAAGGATTGGGATGCTCGATTTCGACGTAATCTGGCTCGGCCTTGGTTTCCTCGACGTGTTTTACGACGGCCTCGATCTCATCGAAGGGGATGTCGTAGGCTGGCGCCCCCATCGGAGGTTTCACCGTGGCACGCGCTTTCTCGCCGTGGACAAGATGAGTGATCACAGCCGTCGTAGGAGTGATGCCCATCGGGAGCACTTCTTCCCCCAGGAGTGCGTTCACCACGGTCGATTTTCCGTGGTTGAATTCTCCAAGGACCACGACCGTAATCCGGCCCTTTTTGAGGGACGGAATACGTTCCTCAACGATCTCTTTGGATAACGTCGTCAGACCCGTGGCACGTGAAATCTCGCCGAGCTCCGTAAGGAGATCTTCGACGTCATTGGTGGTCACCGGCAGCGCAAGGGCAGCGGGGGCTGCCGATTCGTCCACAACCGGAGTTCCTGGCACGGCGACGGTTTCTTCGTGTTCTTGGTCTTCGCTCATCTTATCCCCTTAAAGGGTCCGCACGGCGCGTGCGTTCGCATTGGAACTGTGATTGCTCTTGCTGCTGCGAGTCCATGACCACTGTTAAGCATGACCTTTTTGGATAGGCGTTCTGTTCCAGTGCGCGGATACACTAGTGACGAACCGAACAGATCGCTCAAAGTCGATCTTATGGTGCGTATAGGTATCGTTGTTTGAAACTTTTGGATTCCTATCCTACCAATCATGCGCAATCCCAGTGGCGTTAGACTGCAGGTTAAACCCGAGCCAGATCCTTTCTACTAGCTGCGCCGTGCAGATGTGTTCTGGGTTTCCCCAAATTCATATCACTTGAATGATGTCCTCCACCTCTCGATCGATTTCGTCGAGCGGCCGGCCACCTTTTTCGCCAATAAGTGCTTTATAATAAGAGCTTTTCGCAAATAGCCTCATCGCCTCAACTCGTTTGGGCAGATAAGGATGCGTGCTCATCAATTCTTGGAAGCGACCCACACCTTGTTTCAGGTCGTCGAGTTGCTTCATGTATTCATCCATGTCGACGGTCGCCGATAGGTTTTCACCGAGCGCGAGCTTAAGCATCGCCTTGGTGGCCACATCGAGGTCCCGCACACAAACCAGACCCGCACGATCACAGGTGATTTCGCCGCGACGCGACCATGCGTTCAACGCAATAGACGCCGGAAGGCTGGCGTACTTCAGGTACACGCCAACGCCCGTCGACATGAAGCGCGCGGCCGTATGGTAAACGACATGGCTGTTTTGGATATGTCCACATTCGTGGCCAATCACAAACTTGAGTTCATCGTCGGTCATGTTGCCAACGATCGCGCTAGTCATGACGATGAACGACTCTTGATTGGTTCCGTAGGTCCCGGCGTTGATCACAGGGCTCTGTGAAACGTAGAGCGTAGGAACGGGAATATCGAGGGTCTCTGAACACTCCACAACCAAATCATGCAGGTGTGGGAACTGGCGTCGACTCAACTTCACCGAAGTGCCCAGCAACTCGTTCTTTTGAAAAGACTTCCAAAGGCGAACCGTTGCTTCGACCACCATTCGCACAGGAACTAGGCGCTCAAGTTGTCTCAAGACGCGCAAATCACCCGAAAATGCGTAATCGCCAAAACCACCGCGTTCGGGATGTCCCCCGCCTGGGTTTTTCTTCTTGTCGACGTAGCGCTGAAAGTCGAATTCGTGTGCCATAAGCCTCTCTGGAGCGGATGCGAACGAAGAACCTCCGATCGCTTCACTTTCATTTCAAGGGGAGACCGTCAAAGTCTTCGTGCTGATGCGACCACCAAGGTCAGCTGCCTCGACCACCAGCGTAAACTCTCCGCGACAAATCATCGGAGGCTCCGTCTCGGCGGGCGGTGACCAGGTGAACTTCTCATCGGCATTTGGGTCGGCAAAGCCATCCATTGGAATCCCGTTGATCGTACCTTTGATAGACGAGGGAACCAAGTCTCGCTCGACGTCGGTGATCGCGATCGCGATTTCACCAAACTCAGGGTACTCGCCGACGCGACGTGGATCCTTGCAGGTGATGGTTGCGGTGCCGATTTCGGGCGCATTTTCGGGTTTGGGATCTTCCTCACAACCCGACAAAACGAGCCCCACCACGACCAGAGCAAAAAGATTTCTATACACAACGACTCCTTAGGACGTTCACAAGCTTAAGCACAATCATTCATCAACCCACTCCATCCAAGCGGTTTTGACAAAGATGTCCTCGAGCGCCTGCGACATGTCACCTTCACCAATCCAAAGCTGCGCCCCGCAATACCACGAGGGATAGCCCTCTTTCAGCTCACATTCGCCCGACTTCACCGCGGTGGACAGTCTGTAGTCTGGAGCTTCGCCTTCAACACCCGTCGACACCGCTAACATCTTCAAATACTTGTCTTCAGGCTTCCCACCAAACGCAACTCGACAGCCTTCGCGCCAACGCGAGAGCGTGTTCTTGTCGTAGGATCGGGCGCCAAAATGGGCCGATTTGGTAAGTTCCTCGGCCGCAGCAAACGCCGCTTCATCGTCTGGACTGTTCACCTGTCGACACAAAAACAGAACCGCCGCATTTCGAAAATCCACGTCGTAGTCGGGCAGTTCTTTGGTCTCGCTCACTTTGAACGAGGCCGGCTGGCCGTCTCGAACCAGATGACCGAGTCCCTTCGCGAGCTGCTGATGGTCCTTACTTGAGAGCTCGGATTCCTCGAGATGCTTCACGTACGTGAGCAGCAAATCGCCGCCTTGTGCGGGCGCAATTTGATTGAGCAATCGCTGACACGCGTTCGATCCGCCATAATCAAAATTAAGCGAACAGGCGCGCAGCCAGTGGTTGAAACGGTCGGTGTCGGGTCGGTCACGCGTGAATCGAAATGTGTTGAGCGCCTCGGAAACCAGGTCAGGGTTGCCTTCCCACGCTGCCGCTTCAGTCCAAAACTCTTCCATCTCTGCCTGGAGGTCCTTCTGCGGCAGTGTGCCGGCAAAGAACAAGCGACTCAAACAGGCATAGGGGGCGTTTTTGGACCGGCGATCCAACGACTTAACGAGTTCAAGCCTCAGTGAGTCAGGAAGCTTGTTGGCAGAAATCTGCGCAGCGCGTTTTCCACAAACCAATTCTGCGGTTGAACGACTACCAAAGGTAAAAATGGCGCGGACATCGTCGTCGGGCCACTCACGACTGGAGAGCTGCGATGGCTTTAACTTCTCGAGCTTCTCGGCGTGGACACGCTCGACGAGCATCTGATCGCTTATCTGCTCGTGTTGTTCATCGCCCTTTGAATGAGCAGCTTGGTGAGTCTCGGGTGCGGGTTGTTGCACAAACCACCACATGACCAACGCGCCAAACATTGCGCTTGCAAGCAAGCCGAGTTCTACCACGCCAAACGAGTCGTCAGATGGGTCTGGTGGCGCGGGGATGCGGAGTTTCTGGGGGTTGGATTGGGTCATATGAAGTCGACAATACCCTCAGCGGAGGCGAGTGCCAAACTCGCTGGAGCTGCGACCATCCTTGAAGAACAAGAAATTAGAGTTCGCGTCGGTCGATAACACCCGATAGTAGTCGCCACGTTGGTAGGCCATGACTTTGGCGGGGAAGATTCCTTCGGTCGAAAAGCTGCGCGAAAGAAAGTTCGGAACCACAGAGAACGTGAACGACAGGCCTTCGGTCGGTGCAACGGCAACCGTGCCGGGGATTACTTCACCAGTCTGCGGATCGCGAGCATTCGGGCCGGGCCAAAGGTGGAAAACAAAGTAGGGACCGACAAAAGCACCGCCTGTGCGCACGCGCGAGGCCCGCCTCGGTTCTCCATCGACAACTGCGATATCAACACACTGACCAAATACGTTTTCCCGTTCCGACAACAAGCCACTGCGCTCGCCTACCACGATCCACTGATCGTGTGGTCGTACGGCGTAATTAAGTCCGCGTGGGAAGCACTCGCGGGTTGGCAGCGTGTCGGCAAACTCTTCGCTATCGATCACGCCGAGCATCATCTTCGATGCGGTCATCGCGACCACTTCATAGGTCAAGAATCTGGCGTCGCCTTTGAATGCCGCGCACGCCGCATCATCAGATGCGGTTTCTTCGAACGTAAGCCGATCGCCTTCTTGAACGCCCGCCGCACAAAGGTCTAAGGGCGCTGCCTCCAATTCCACGACATCGGTGCCATTCAAGTCCGTCAGTTCAGCAGCAAGAATGCCATCGGAACGACGTGCCGAAGGCAGAATTCCTTCGTAGGCGACGGTCCAGGATTCGTTGATCAGCCGCTCATCCGCCACACGATAAAAATTGAGCAAACCCAAGGTCGACCCGGCCCAACCGAAATAGGTTTGCTGAGTGACGAGCAAATCGGCCCTTTCGTACGCATCCAGTGATGGAAAGTCGTCTGGGTCAAGCTCACCGGCTTCAGCCGCGATCGGCTGAGGAAGTAATTGCGAAGTGCATCGGAAGTTACGCGGTGCATTGGGTAGATTCGCAAGGTTACGCAGTTGCAGGTCGACCTCGGCAGGAATCTCGCATTGGCTTTTCCCACCTATGCGGCCTGTACTTGCCGAGACATCGACCAGCGAGAACTTGGGGTTGAGTACGACCGATTGGTCGTCATTGCAGAAAAATCGGCGCTGAAAGATCGTGGTATCGCATGCATCACAACTTGCATCGCATGTCCCTGCGTAATCCGCCCGAGCTTCGAGAGGAAAGGCGGGAACAAAAACACAGTTCTTCTCCGGCGAATCGTCAAGGGCGCCTGGCTCAACAAAACGCGAACCCAACACCTTCTTGACTTCAGTTGTCGGAAGTTTGCAGAACGCGTCCATGGTCTCGATATAGCGCAGACGGCCGGTGTCCTCGGCGACCCACGCCCCGTAGGCGTACCTCACGACCACTTCATCGTGAATATAGGGCGCGAAGCTGGACGAACCGTCAAAGAACGCAGAATCACACGGAAGTGCCAAATTGGTATCGGTTAGACAATCTCGGCGCACGGTTGCAGTCACGTCGAGCGGTGTTGGTAGAACCGAGACGCCAATCAGATTTGTGAAAGCCGAGGTCGGAGGTACGCTTGATCGTGCCGCGTCGATAACGGTGCGTCGTTTGGCATCAATGATGACAACCTGAGACCTCGCACGATCCACCAGATAGATGAACTGTCCGAGTTCATCGATATCGATCGCATCAAACCCAACAGGATCTAAAGCAACCTCGGTGTTTCCGTAGGGCCCGTAACAATTCGGATCTGCGGGGTAATCTGCATTACCGTCGCTGTCGTTGTCTTTACCGTCGTTGCACGAAGTGATTGCAGACGAAGTTGCCACCGAGCTTTCCTCGGTCGAATCGGCAGTGACGCAATCTGGATCTTCACGATCGATCAATCCGTCTTCGTCGTTGTCGATTCCGTCCTGACATATCGAAGTGCTGGTTCGACCTGCAAACCCGGGTGCTTCGGCATCAAAAGGTCCAAAGCACTGTGGATCTTGAGCATCAACCAGCCCATCACCATCGTTGTCGACACCATCAGAGCAAGAGGCCGAGGACCCGATCGATGCTTGGATCGTCATCGAGTCAAGATCGACGACCGTAATGAAGTCCAGATCGCGGTAAGCAATAAAGGCCGACAACCCGTCTGGAGAAATCACAAAGTCAGTCACCGTGCCGGGCAGATCCACCTGACGACCTGCGTCCTCGGGGATTTCGCAGCCGGTGACTTCACAGGTTGCTCCCTGTCGGCTCCACAGGTTTGAAGGACTGCCTGAGGCCACGACGATTTCGTTCGTGCCTGGCCGAGTCTCCAACGCAATGGGAGTGCCAGGAACCTGAAGTCGAGCGGAGTGAACCTCAGGTTTCCAGAGGTTCACGATCGAAATATCGGAGTCAATTTGGTTTAGCGTGTAAGCGATCGTTCCGTCAGAAGACGCGGCCACGTCCACGGGAAGGCGGCCAACGGTCAAATGAGTCACGCCAGGAACTGACTGGCGCAGATCCGCGAGCGCAGGTGTGGTTCGATCGAGGGCCACAAACGTGAGTCGGTCGCTTTGTTCATTCACGACAAGCCCAATCGCGCCCAAGCGCCCTTCAGCGCATTCGCTGAAAATTGGGATACGTGCGTCGCCGTCGGCCTGTAAATCCAGACATACACGACCGCGAGCGATCGCGATCGCAGTGGGCCCATCAAGCGATACCGGCGGTATCGGTGTGATGTCGGTGCACGCGGCGAGGAGACAGATTGGAAAGAGTATTCGTTTCACACGTCCCTCAATAGAGCTTACGGATCAGCTGATGATATCGTGGACTCTCTGGATCGAGGTCAACGACACCAATCGAACCACAGGGCTCGTCGCGATTCAGATCACAACGTCCACCAGACCGAGCGAGGTCGTCAAATAGTGAGACGTAGCCCCAACAACGGCCAGAACCTGGAGTGCAGTACGCCCCACGATCGACTTTCATCACATAGGGTGAGGCGCCAATTTCAATCTCATCAACCACGGCTCGCGTTGTTGGGTCGACCACTTGAATGACGCCGTCCTCGAAACAAGGAATATAGAGTCGAATCTGGGTTCCAACTTGAAGTCGAACCACATCCGAGGGGCTTCTTTCCAGCGGAATTGTCGCGACGATTCGATGAGCGGTGCCTGTGCCTTTTTCCGGATCGGCAGCCGCGATGCTAATGATGTGCAGCGCGTCGGGATTGCGAGTGGCAACGTAGAGCGTCTTGCCATCGGGCTCGAACGCCATTGCACGCGCATCAACAGACGACGTCAGATGATTGAGGGTGACTCGACCGCGGTCGATGAGCGCCTCAACCCGCTGGGATTCTGGAGCCAAGTAGGGCTGAAAAATCGCAAGGTCGCGCGATAAACGACCCGCTGCATAAAAATCACGTGTTCCAGGGCGGCGCGTAATGGCGTTGGCACCGGCAAGGAACTCCGCCGAGCGCATGCTGGCGCTGGCAACATCTTGTTGCGGCAACGAGATCGCGGTCAGTTGAGTTCCGCGCAAATGCGAGACACCCAAAACATCGGAACGGGTGGTATCAAAAACCAACGGTGTCCCTGAGGGAGCGGTCAGGATGATGTCAAAGGTATTTCCGTCATCCCCAAAGACGGTAAGAAACCCGTCACGACCAATCGCGCTGACGCCAGGTAGCCCGTTAATCGTCAGAGCAAATGTCGCCAAAAGCTCATCAATCGTACGGCCCGTGGCGTCGATATTGGTGGTGAAGCTGCCCAGCGTAAGGGTCCAGACGCCATCCGCCTGCTCAATGGCGCCACGACTCGTCTGAAGGGTCAGCACGTCGAGTCCAAACGGGTCTGACGGCATCAAGACACCGTCAGAGGTGTTTGGGACCTTGTGGATACGACACGTGTCCATATCCGAGGTGAGTTCTTGCGTGTCCCCAGTGGACACGTCACATCCGAGTGCAGATCCGTTAGGCGCCACGTCAAGTGCGAGCACTTGGTTGTCGTAGCGAACGGCCACATAGGCTTTCGAGGCGTCGTCATTGAGTTTGATCTGACCGCCGAAACTTGGAATGAACGGACCATTTCCGACAAGCATTTCTTGGGTCTCAAGGTCGAAAACAGAGACCGTGCCGCCGACTTCCTCGTTGTACCGAGTATCGAAATTGCTATTCACTGCGTAGAGGTAGCGCCCGTTAGGGTGCACTTCAAGGCCGACGGGCCAGGCAAGCTGATCAGGTCGTGGAAGCGGATCCACGTAGGTATCCGCGCACGCTGCTGAGAAGCCCAGCGCCAGGAACACAAGCGTTCCTATCGATTTAACTCGTGACATACTCACCCTTTGACAAGCCAGCTTCGGGCCGCAACGGATTATCACTTGCACCGCCTCACCGCAAGCCCGCGCGGCCAACCGCTGCTTGTGACCGCAGCCAGTCCACTCTCATCGCGCATCGTATCGAAAACAAGCGAGGACCTCTTGGACACTGCCACACTCAGATGCGTCCCGAGCGTCCGGTAACAAGTGGTGCATGCAAAAACGTGTGGAGGAGTCACACTCGGCCGTCTCTTCTTGTTCTGGACTCCGCGTCCAAACTTGCTCCACCGCGCGCAGCCTGACTTTCGCCGTGGTTCGATAACGAGTGTCATCGGAGTCGGCCGTCAGGAAATAAACGCGGTCCTCCTGAAAGTCGGACAACAACGCGGCCTGCGCCAAGTTCCATTCCATCTGCCACTTCCAATCGAAATCCCGAAAAATCTTCGGTTCGAGGTCGTCGTCGGTAAAAACGGATTCGAGCGCAAAACCATCGTTCGTCTGAGCGTAGGCGCGAAGGGCGGGAATTCCGCCCTGCAGGACCACCGGCTGCAAGGACCGTTCAAACTTGAGTTTCCTTGAGCCTCGGGTTTCCACCCAGCGGGCGGCGTAATGCACCGTAAGGGCGGCAGATTGCTCGGCACTTGATGCTTCGATTTGAAGGGGCATTTCGACCAGAAGGTCCTGATATGCCAGGTCATCCAAATGAACTTGAAAGCCCGACGAGACCACCTCGACACGTTGATCGCGGCCAGCAACGCTGGCCTGCACCGTTGTCAGGTCAAGGTTTGATCGGCCATGGATCACCCAGCCGCGGTCGCTCAGCACCTCTATGGTGCTGGTCACTCCCAGCTTAAGTCCGCGGCCGATAATTCGCGCCTGAGTATCGCCTTTGCCGAGTTCGGCCTCATTCATTCGAATCGATTCTTCGACTGAATCGTCTACGCAAGCGCCCAGCATCACCAACATCAAAGCCATCAACAAGACCTTCATACCGACCTCCGTTTTTGTCGTTTCGAAGGGGTTATCGGACGAAGGCGTTGAAATGTTGCGAATTGCCCCGGCACTTTGGGGGCAAAACAAGAGCTCGTTCAGGTTCGGCGCGGGAAAAATAAATTTTCCAAGAAAAAAAGAACGGCGAGTCACCCTAAGGTGGCTCGCCGTATCGGTCTTCCTAATAAGCCGGGTTTTGTACCGCAAGCGGTGATGATCATTCATCTAGGCTCTGCATTGCTACAGAGCTCCAGCGGCAACCCGGAGCATGAAGGACGGGACGCCCTCGGACCGAAGTCCAGCTCCTGTTCGCCTTGCATCAAGTGGGGTTTACCATGCGAGCGTTGTCACCAAAGCCCCGGTGAGCTCTTACCTCACCTTTTCACCCTTACCGAACAAGTTCGGCGGTTCGTTTTCTGTGGCACTTTCCCTAGGGTTACCCCCGGTCGGCGTTACCGACCACCTTTCCCAACGATGCCCGGACTTTCCTCCCGTGAGCCGAAGCTCACCAGCGATCATCCCGGAAAACCGAATTTTTTAGGCCTCAGCTGTAGCGCTATCTGCTTCGGGTTCACCGAAGTAGAGAATTCGCTGGCAGCTTGGGCAAGTCTGAAGCGTTTCGCCCCGCTGAACTTCGATATAAAGCTGAGCAGGAACTGCCATAAAGCAGCCTTCGCAATGCGCGTCACGTGCAGCCACAATCGCGAGGCCTGGACGGCGACCACGAATGAAGTCGTACTTGTAAAGGATTCGCTTCGACACGAATGCTCGTGCTTTGGCTTCGCCCTTATTCAAGCCATCGATTTCTTTTGCGAGGACGCTCAACTGGCCTTCGGCCTGATTTTCGTCGGCAGAAATCGAATCACGGAGTTGATTGATCTTCTCTTCTTTTTCAGAAATCGAGCCCTGAGTGGTCTCGATGACTTCAGCGAGGTGAAGGAGTTCTTCTTCGGTCTGTTCCACAGACTTTTTAAGAACCTCAATCTCACGCTCAACTGCAGAGAACTCCTTGGTGGAGCCCACGGCCTGCAATCGCTTTTTGCGTTTATTGTGTTGTTCTAGGATTTCCTTGAGGTCGTCTTGCTTCTGCGTTTGAAGTCCGCGGATTTCATCAAGCTCGGCCTTTTGGCCCTCAAGGTCGTCGACGAGCTTCTGTAGGAAGCCCTTGTTTTGTCCAAGTCGCTCGAGAATTTCTTTCTTTTTGCTGCCGTATTCATCGAGTTGCAAATCAATTTGCTGCAATTCACGGAGCTTCGCCAGTTGTTCCCTCATATCGGTCATACCTCTTGCCCACCAATAGCCATGCGCTCAAAGAGCGCGATCCAAAAACAAAAAAGGCGCTCTGAGTTACCAGGCGCCTGCTTCTTAAGATTATGTCGGAATTTCTGAAAGTCCGTTGTGGTCATCTGTAGGGTACGATCTGGCAACAAATCGATTCTTCCCAACTGCACTCCGCGATGTACCAGCAACGCGACCTCCGTGACGTTCACAATGGGCGCACCAGGGCTCGAACCTGGGACCAACCGGTTATGAGCCGGTAGCTCTAACCAACTGAGCTATGCGCCCGTAATCTGAAGCCGCGACACTACGTCCCGGTTCAGGGAGGGGATAAATAGCGGAACACTTTGATGGATGCAAGATAGTTTTTGTCAAAGCGCCAAAGTCACTCGACGGTGACGCTTTTAGCCAGATTTCGGGGCTGATCAACGTCTGTCCCCTTAAAATCGGCGATCGCATAGGCGATCAGTTGGACGACAACGGCAGTGATCAGGGGTTGCACATATTCGTGAACGTCTGGGATTTCGATCACAAAATCGGCGAGTTTCGCAAGGTTTTGGTCGCCCTTGGTGACGACAGCGATGACTTTTCCGTCACGGGCACGGACTTCTTCGACGTTGCTGGCGGTCTTTTCGTAGACGTGGTTCTGGGGAGCCAAAACGACGACCGGCATGTTTTCGTCGATCAGCGCGATCGGCCCATGTTTCATCTCGCCGGCGGCATAACCTTCGGCGTGGATATAGCTGATTTCTTTGAGTTTTAACGCTCCTTCCATGGCAATTGGGTAAGCTAATCCTCGGCCCAAATACAGGAATGAAGTGGAGGTCGAAAACTCTTTGGCGATCGTGTCGTAGATCGAGACGTCCTCAAGCAAGGACTCCATCGCGGTGGGCACGCTTCGGAAGGACTCGAGGATCTCGCGCGCGGCGTCCGCGGTCAGTGTATTGCGACGGCGACCAAGCCACACAGCAAGCATCCCAAGGGCTGCGAGCTGCGTGGTGAACGCTTTGGTACTCGCCACGCCGATCTCGGGCCCTGCGTGCGTGTAGAGGACTCCGTCGCTCTCTCGAGCGATGGTGGATTCGATCACATTGCAGATCGCCATGGTTTTTGCGCCCGCAGACTTGGCTTCGCGCGTGGCGGCCAGGGTATCAGCGGTTTCGCCGGACTGGCTCAACGCCACACAAAGCGTGCGATCGTTGATGACGGGGTTTCGGTATCTAAACTCGCTGGCGAGGTCGACTTCGACAGGGATGCGCGCGATCGACTCGATCAGGTATTTGCCGACCAATGCTGCATAGTAACTGGTCCCGCAGGCTACAAACGTGACCTTTTGAGCTTCGGCGAGCCATTCTGCGTCGATATCGACTTCGGAAAGGTCGATGTCACCACGCTCCAGATTCACACGGCCCCGGAGTGTATCGATGATGCGCGCAGGCTGCTCGTGGATCTCTTTGAGCATGAAGTGTTTATAACCCTGTTTTTCTGCCGAGATCGGGTCCCACTGAATATGCCGCGGCTCACGTGTGATCGGTGTTCCGGCGTGGTCAAAAAGCTTGACCCCTTGCCGCGTAAGCAGCGCGGTTTCACCGTCATTGAGGAAGATAAATTCGCGTGTGTGTTCGAGCACAGCAGGGACGTCCGAGGCGGCAAAAGCCTCACCGTCAGCGACACCGAGGACCATCGGCGAAGCGTTTCGAGCGACCACCAGTTGGTCTCGGTCTTCGATGTCCATGACCACAAGTGCGTAAGATCCGTCGATACGAGCCAGTGCCTTTCGGACGGCGTCGTGAAGGTCGGCGGATCGAGGCAAAATCGAGTCGATCAGATGTGCGACGACCTCGGTGTCGGTCGCGCTCTTAAACTCGCGCCCGGCCTGCGCGAGCTCTTCTTTGAGCGCCATGTAGTTTTCGATGATGCCGTTATGGGCGACAACGACTCGGCCTGCGCGATGAGGGTGAGCGTTTTCTTCGGTGGGCCCGCCATGCGTCGCCCAACGAGTGTGCCCCAAGCCGATCGTTCCATCGAAGGATTCGGCGTAAAAAGAGCGCTCAAGATTAACGAGCTTGCCCTGGGCACGGCACATGCGAAGACCGGATTCGGTCAATATTGCGATCCCGGCAGAATCGTAACCGCGATATTCAAGCCGTCGCAGTCCATTCAACAGGATTGCGGCGCACTCACGTTTTCCGACATAACCAACGATTCCACACATGCCTACCTCCGTGTTGGGCGCGCGGAAGAAGTACGCCCGACCCTTCGGTTATTCCTTAGGGTTCATTTCCGATGATACTTGCACCAACGCCGGTAAATGTCGCGCCAAAGCTGTATGAGTCGTTTTTGCCGTCATTATCAGTGTCAACGTCCACCGCGTTGGAGATCGCCGAACCCAGCGCTCCACAATAGTTTTTGGCGGCTAGGAAACGACAACCCGAAGTTGCGGTCGCGCAAGCCACCTCGTCCTCTGTGACTGAATTACACGAATACCCACCATCGGCTTCGCGGTCGTAGACGTTGCGTGAAAGACAGACACAGGCGTTTGAGGCCGCGTTTAATGAGTCAAAGAACTCGTCACGGAGGATTACGCCGCCCATTTTGCCTGCGTCCAGCGTCACTGTTCCACCGGCAGATAGGTCGGCACCAGGCAGCACTTGCGCTTCGATCCGCCCCTGTGCGACTGGGATTCGAACCTGTTCCAGCAGGTCAGGGAAGTCGAGATCGAATTCGCCGTCGAACGCTTCTAAGAGTCCAGCGCGAACACGCGCTGAGCCAAATCCCCAACGGGGCTGCCCTTGCATATTAAGGCTTTCAGCCAACACGTAGAATTCACCGAGCCCCTGCAGATTCGGCAGAATATTGAGGTCCGAGTCCGTACCTTTGAAGAAAAACATGTCGATGGTTGGATCGTACATCGCGTTCTCGAAATGCGAGAATCCAAAGAGGTTCACCAAGGTGCCGTCCGCGATCGCATTTTCGATACCGGTATTCACGTCAAAGCCGAGGCCTTTTGCGACGGCGAGCAATCCACCGATCTTGTTGTCGACGACACCATCGCCGGTGAAGTCGAAACAGCAGGTGGGTTGTTCAGGGATGATAATCGAGGTCATGAAGGAACCCGGACCGTAAGGACCGGTTGGGCAAGTCACGTCGGTCGACGGAAATGCGCATGGATCCTGAGCCAGGTCAGGATACATAAATGCGTCTGCCTCGGCATCGGCTTCGGCGTCCGTACCCGCATCGAGCTCGGCCATGTCGGGGATATCCGTCACACCCATATCGTCCACGGCATTATTCGTGGTCGTATGGGTCGTGTTGTTCGTCGAGCTGTTGGTCGCGTTGTTGGTCGCGTTATTCGTGTTCGAATTATTCGTGCTCGCCGGGTCATCGGCACAGCCTGCCAACATCGCAAAAGCCACAAGGATCAAAAGTCGCTTCATTTTGCTGCCTCAATCGTTCCGTTTCAGAATGGCGCGAACTCTAGCGGGGAAAAAACAAAAATTCAAAGCGGACTTACGCGAAAGGCGTAATCGTTTGATTTCGTAAGGCTGGGCGCGGGTCTCAGGGTTTCGGTTGGCCAGGTTTCGGGAATCGCAGACGGGCAGGATGCCCGCGGACCGAATCGCAATGCGGGACAATCACGATCTATGTGTGGGAATGCGCCAGAAGCAGGTTGATTTTCGTCGCGTGAACCGCGGCCCCAAAACCATTATCGATATTCATAACCGCTACGCCACCGGCGCAGGAATTTAACATCGTCAACAAGGGCGCGAGGCCGTCGAATGCCGAGCCATACCCCACGCTTGTTGGGACGGCGATGATGGGCTGGCGCGCAAGTCCGCCGACAAGGCTTGGCAAGACGCCGTCCATGCCGGCACACACAATCAGGATGCCGGCCTCATCGAGTTTCGACAGCGAGGAAGCAATGCGTGAGATTCCGGCTACGCCAACGTCAAAGAGTCGTTGGGTGGGATTCCCCAGCAACTCGCTCATGACTGCGGCTTCTTCACCGACGGGGACATCGAGCGCGCCTGCGGTAATGACCAAAACTGGCGCTCGGTGGGGCTCGACCTTGGGTTGGCGAGTGGCAACAATTCGGGCGGTATCCCAGAAATGAAGGTAGTCGCGTTGGTCCGCCAAAGCCTCAGCGATCGCGGGGGTGACCCGCGAAGCAATGAGTTGGCGGCCCTGCTCGTGATAGGTCCGAAAGATCGCGGCGACATGTTCCGGGGTTTTGCCCTCGGCCAGAATGACTTCTGGAATGCCGGTGCGCAGCTCACGATGCTGGTCAAAACGACCAAGCAGGTGCTCCTCGAACGGCTCACGAACGATGCGCTGAATCAGCTCATCCTCACCCAGTTCGCCGTCGCGCCAGGCGTGCAGTAGATTTCGAAGGGACATTTGGGTCAGTTCCCGGTCTCAGGAGCAAGAATCCAGTCGGTCGTTCGCCAGGTCGTTGGAGCACCGGTGAACGCGGTCCGGTTGATACTCTGACCGGTGACCATGTTCAAGACGTTGACGGGATTTGGAGAGAACGTGGCGCAGGTCGGGCCGCCAGTCGGACTGCCAGAATTATTATCGCTGGTCATGTAGTCGAGCACGTTGGAGCAACTGGTTCGGTCGCACGATCCCGAACACAACATGGTGTGAGTTGGGCCGTCGTAGATGAGGTCACACGACGTGTAAGGCACGTCGATGCCCGCACGGCGAGTGCCTTCTGTGGCGCGGGCCACCTGACCGGGTTGCAGCGCTGCTGCCGTAGCAAAGCTGGCAGTCTGAACAACAGATGCGTCACAGGTTCCCAAGTGTTCAACCACCAAACCTGAGAGCGGCGCAGGACAGGCTGATCGGTTGATGAGTTCCACAAAATCGTCCGTCGCCGCGTAACCGCCGACCTCGTTGATTTGCACGTATTTGGAGATCGATCCGGCCGTCAAGTTGAAGGCTGATACCGCATTGTTGAAGCCGTCGATGACCAGATAATACTTGGTATTGGCGACGGCCGTGAACTCCACGGTTTCGTCAGCAGAGCCAGCTCGCGTTGATTTCCCGACGCACATCCCCAAGTCTGTGGGTGAACACTGCATTCCCGTGTCTTTCATGACGATCAAGTCAAGGTCTGCGGCCAATCCTGAGAGCTTGATTTGAACCAAACCAGAGCTTGTAGGCGTGAACGAGTAGGCGATTTCAGGGCCGGTGTACGAGAAGGTTGAGCACGCCCACTTATCGACCAGGTCAAAGGATCCAGCCCCGTCGTTTCTGGCGGCGCGCGCGCCATTGCAAGGGATCGCTGAGGCCGTGACGCATCCTTCGACCGTGCAAGTTGAGGAGCAACCATCGTTGCTGGTCGTGTTCATGTCGTCGCATTCTTCGACGGTGGCACGTACGAATCCGTCTCCGCAAAAGGCGTTCTTGCACGTGTTGGTGCAGGCATCTGTATTGGAGGTGTTCGCGTCATCGCATTGTTCGACACCGGCTCGCACAAAACCGTCGCCACACGTCGCGATGGTGCAGGTATCAAGGCAACCATCGGTGTTGATCAAGTTATTATCGTCGCACTCCTCGCCGACTTGAAGGATGCCATCGCCGCAACCTGGAAGCGTACACAGGTTCGTACAGGTGTCGTTATTGGTCATGTTGCCGTCGTCGCAACCTTCGACCCCCAACCACGCGAAGCCGTCTCCACAGCTCGCATTCACGCAGGTGTTGAGGCAGTCATCTGTATTGGAGGTGTTGGCGTCATCGCATTGTTCGACACCCGCTCGCACGAAACCGTCACCGCAGGTCGGCGTTTCACAGGTGGTTAAGCAGGCGTCGGTGTTGCTGGTATTGCCGTCGTCGCAAGCTTCGATGCCGCTTTGCACAAACGCGTCTCCGCATCGTGCCGCGACGCACGAGTTCAGGCAGGCGTCGGTGTTCACGAGGTTGGCGTCGTCGCATTCTTCGATGTTTTCCTGAACAAACCCGTCGCCGCAACCGGCGTTTACGCACGTGTTCAGACAGGCGTCGGTGTTCAGGTTGTTTCCGTCATCGCATTGTTCTACGCCGTTGCGCACGAATCCATCACCGCAGCTCGGTGCTTCACAGGTGTTCAAGCAGGCGTCGGTATTTGTGCTGTTGCCATCATCACAGGCTTCGGTGCCAATTTGGGTCACGCCATCGCCGCAAGTGGCGCTGACACAGGCGTTCAGACAGGCATCGGTGTTCACAAGGTTGGCGTCATCGCATTGTTCGACCCCCGTTTGCACAAAGCCGTCTCCACAACGTGCGGTCTCGCAGGTATTGGGACAGGCGTCGGTATTGTCGTCATTGCCATCGTCACAAACTTCAACGCCTGCTTGGACAAAGCCGTCGCCACAAGTGGCTTGAAGGCAGGTGCTTAAACACGCGTCGGTGTCGGACATGTTTCCGTCGTCACATTCTTCGTTTCCTTGGACGACGCCGTCGCCACAGGAAGCAAGCTTACAGGTATTCGTACAGGCGTCGGCGTTGGACGTATTGCCATCATCGCAAGCTTCCACGCCCATATGGACGATTCCATCGCCGCAGGTCGCAACCTTACACGTGCTGGTGCAGGCGTCGGTATCGTCGCTGTTTCCGTCGTCGCAAGCCTCGGTTCCCTGGACAAACGAATCACCGCAGGTTGCGGCAACACACGTGTTGGTGCAGGCATCCGTGTTGTCGTCGTTGCCATCATCGCAGCCTTCGACGCCAGCCTGGACAAACGAATCACCACAGCTTGCTGGGGTGCAAGTGCTCAGGCACGCGTCGGTATCATCGGCGTTGCCGTCGTCGCAGCCTTCGCCTTCTTGCACAACACCATCCCCACAGGAGGCTGGCCGGCAATTATTCGAACAACCATCAAGATCGTCGGTATTGGCGTCGTCACAGCCTTCGCCTGGGCCGACAAAACCGTCACCACAGATGGCGTCTTTGCAAGAAACACAGGCGTCGGTGTCAATTTCATTGGCGTCATCGCAGTCTTCGCCAGCCTGAACGATGCCGTCACCGCATGACGCAAGGGCGCATGAGGCTGTGCAATCGTCGGTTTCAACGTCGTTACCGTCATCGCAGGATTCCACGCCTTCTTGCACGATCATGTCACCGCAACGCGCGGCAACACAGTTGTTCAAACAGCCGTCGGTTTCGATCGTGTTGCCATCGTCGCAGGCTTCGTTTGGATCGACCGTACCGTCGCCGCAACGGGCCGGCGCCACGTCGGCGCCCGCGTCCATTTGGTTATTGGTGACGTTATTATTGGTCACGTTGTTGGTGGATTCGGAGACGTCTCCCTCGGCGCAAGCACCGACGAAAGTCATCAAGACAACAACAAGGAAAAGGTTAAGACGATACTGCATGGGCGATTCCGGCTGAATAACAAGCGTGGCAGAAAACCAAGACCACGCCCTTGTGTCAAAAGATTTCGCGTTTTCCCCAGTGGTGCAGGCCGACAGACACGTATTTTTGTCTGCGCGCGGAAACTCAATTGCCACCGACCGCTCCATACTGCCGCCATCGTAACAGCCTCAGAGTTAAACAACACGCGGTTCCAGTGGCGTTTCGTGCTTCGGTGACAAGTGATCAAGACGGCTCGAACCGAAAACTCAAGGCGGGCAGGAGGCCCGCTGACCGAATCACAACGCGTCAATAATTGCCTTCCCCTTCCAGACAACGCGCTCTAGTCTGATCGCAAATTCTACCTAAGGAGAAAATGATGACCGAAATCAAAGACCCAGAAAACACCATCTTGATGGAACTCAAAGACGGCATGGTCACGATCGAGCTCTTGCCCGACATCGCACCACTGCACGTTGCGCGAATGAAAGAGCTTGCTCGCGCCAAAGCCTATGACAACGTGGTTTTCCATCGCGTGATCAACGGCTTCATGGCGCAAACAGGCGACGTCTCGAACGGCAACGCCGAAAAAGACTTCAATATCCGTCTCGCCGGTACAGGTAAATCCGACCTTCCAAACCTGCCAGCTGAGTTCTCAGAAGTTCCTCACGAGCGCGGCACACTTGCAGCTGCGCGATCGTCGAACCCTGATTCGGCGAACAGTCAGTTCTTCATCAACTTCAAGCTGAACGCGTCTTTGAACTACCAGTACACTGTGTACGGCCGAGTGATTTCGGGCATGGAGCACGTCGACGCGATCACGCGCGGCGAGCCACCGATGAACCCAGATCGCATGATCACCGTTCGAGTCGCGGCAGACGTCTAAGGTTCGTGTAACGCCGGGCTCCCCGCCCGGTGAGCAGTTGGCGGTATGGGCCCCTCTCGGCCCAGCGAAAATGAAGAAATCCCCAAAATATGCGTCAGAACAGTGCAGGCCGGTCCTTCGCCTAGTCACGTGTCATGGGACCCAAGAGATTGCCTGAGTACTTGGATGATTTCTCAGGATCCCGAATGAAAACCCCCTTTCTATTGCTAGTGGCCGCACTTACCGGTGGTTGTGCTGTGCATAATCACTATTATCCAACCTCAATAAGTGATGGCACGGCAGGCAAAGGCGCTGAAGAAATCAGCCGCGCTCAAGAAAACAAACCCGATCAGCGCCACGACGAGCGCGCTCAGCTGGTTGTTGAAGATCGCGATTTGGCCGACATTCAGGTTTCCCCATCCCCCACCGAAGAACCCCCGGAAGGCGGCTTTGATGATCGTCGGTCATCATCCGACATCATCGCTGCACAACCCCATGACGTCGATTCATCGGTGTTCGCTGGTTGTGATGTGGAAAACCACACCACCGGATGGGTGATAGCAACTTGTTCTGACATGAAAATCATGCTGCAAACAGGACCTTCCGCCCGGGGAAATCTTGGACGTTTATTCTCTTATGCTGGAACTCTGGCCGCGGAAAAATCTCCAACACCCGCGGGCTACTGGGGTGATCGCGTATTTCGCGAGCTGAACGGAAAACGAACTGAGTTCATCGATTACGACCTGCGAAAAAATAAACAGGCGATGTTCGGAACGGACATTGATAAAAACGGCGAGGTCTTAGCGCAGGGAATCTACACCTTTGCCCCATCCAAGAAGGGAAAGATCGGGATGTTATGCCAACAAGAGGGCCATCTTGATATGGATCGATGCATCGAAATGATCCGTCGAATTTCGAACGACCCGCTCGATAATATAGGTCAATCATCAGGTAATACGGCCCGAGTCGCTGGGCTGGAGCTGCGATCGGAAGGCTTATGCTACTTCCTGCGTCCCACTGAACTTGGCTGCCCGAGCGGCGGAATCAAATGGGGTGAAGGCAGTCGTCAGACGGTTCAGGCCCACATTGCCGCCGATATCGCGAAATTAACAGACCCTGGCGAGATCGAGAATTTCCACAACCCGCACATCATCACCGATTGTCGTATCGGCAATACGGCCACTCAATGCCACGAAGTACGGTATAATGGCGTTCTGAAGGCCCCCATCAAAATTACTCATATCGCTCAGGTGGACGATCAACGTGGATCCACTTGGGTAAAATGCAGCTACAGCACTTCCGATCCAGCCCCCAAGGTCTGTCGTGAGGCATTTGGCATTTAGTGGCCAAACCTGAATAATTTTTGAAAATGAGAACTGGCTCCAGCCGACGGCCAGAGGCGTGCACAGCTGTTTCAAAACATGATATGGCTCAAGACACACCACACGATGGCGGGCCTGTGAATCCCGAAAAGACGACACTCAAAGGCATCTTGGGCCGCATTCGGTTCTCGAGTGATGATGGGGAGTTTTCGGTCGCCGACCTCGAAGGGCCAGGTGGCAAACCGACCACCATCGTGGGGAATTTATTAGAAACACAACCCGGCGAACACGTTGTGGTCAGTGGGACTTGGCGCAAAAACCCCAAGTTTGGACCCCAATTCGAAATTGACGCGATCCAGACGGTTCCCCCTACAACTTTGGCCGGAATCGAGCGCTATTTGGCCAGCGGTTTGGTTGAGGGAATCGGCCCGGTTTTGGCCGAACGCATCATCGAAAAATTCGGCACAGAAACCCTAGAAATCATCGACGCTGACCCTAGCCGAATTCGTGAAGTCGCAGGGATCGGCAAAAAGCGTGGCGAAAAAATCGCAGAAGCTTGGGAACACCAGCGCAGCGTGCGCAATGTGATGGTCTTTCTGGCTGCGCACGGCATCACGCCGAGCTATGCATTGCGCATCTGGAAGGCCTACGGCGCCGACGCCATCCGAATCATCCAAAGCAATCCCTACCAACTGGCCGAAGACATCTTTGGGATCGGTTTTCGCACCGCGGACGCGATTGCGCAGAAGGCTGGAATTCCAGTCGATTCGATCGCTCGGCTACGCGCTGGCGTGCTCTACACCTTGCAGGAAGCCACGAGTGATGGACATGTCTACTTGCCCATGGAGGTGCTCTTTGAAAGGGCCACTGAGCTTCTAGAGGTTAGCTCAGAGGTGGTCTCGGACGGCGTAGACTCCTTGCGCCAAGACAATCGAATACGCATCGAAACATTGCTGGACCAGCCCGCCGTGTATCGCGCCAATTTATGGCGGACCGAGACGGACACCGCCTCCAAGATCCACGCGCTGGCTGCGGTGGAACGTCGATTCAAACCACAATCGGTGGATTATCAAATCGACGAAGTCGAAGCCGAGATGAAGGTCGAATTAGCCGCCCAACAACGCGAAGCCGTACGCAGTGTTTGGGAGCATAAAATCGCGGTCATCACAGGCGGACCGGGCACAGGAAAAACCACGATCGTCCGGGTGCTCTGCGAATTGGCCGACCACCTGAAACAGCGATTCGCGTTGGCGGCGCCTACAGGACGCGCGTCCAGACGTATGTCTGACGCGACCGGAAGACCTGCGCAAACGATTCATCGCCTGCTCGAATTCAATCCGCGTGAAGGTGGTTTTCAGTACAATGCTGAGCGACCGCTGGATCTGGATTTGTTGATCGTCGATGAGGCCTCGATGATCGACATCTACCTGCTCTACGCGTTGATTGACGCGCTGCCAGCCGATGCCGCCATCGTTTTTGTGGGCGATATCGACCAGCTTCCAAGTGTGGGACCTGGTCAGGTTTTGCGCGACATCATGGATAGCGGAATCGCGCATGTCGTCGAGCTGACGGAAGTCTTTCGCCAAGCGCTCGATTCCACGATCGTCACCAATGCCCATCGTATCAACGCGGGTGAAATGCCGATCGATGCACCTCGCAAGGACGGCGTACTCACCGATTTTTACACGATTTCCACGGACGACCCGCGAGTCGCGCAAGACCGAATCGTTGAGTTGGTGACCACCAGAATCCCGCGCGCCTTTGGCGTCGACCCGATGCAAGACATCCAAGTGTTGGCTCCGATGCATCGTGGTGACGTGGGTTGCACGGCCTTGAATCGAGCGCTGCAGGCCGCGCTCGTGGGCGATAATTTTGGGGTGGAACGCGGGCAGACGTGGTGGCGCGAAGGCGACAAGGTCATGCAAACCCGCAACTCCTATGAACGCGGCGTTTTTAATGGCGATATAGGACGGATTGCGAGCATCGATACGGCCAAGAAATCACTCTTTGTGCAATTTGACGAAAAGCTCGTCACCTATGAGTTCAGCGAACTCGACGAGCTACAGCACGCCTATGCGGTCACCGTTCATAAGAGCCAGGGCAGCGAATATCCCGTTGTCGTGATGCCGGTGATGACTCAACATTTTGTGATGCTACAACGCAATCTGCTGTATACGGCCGTCACTCGGGCTCGAAAACTGGTTGTTCTGGTGGGGTCGGCTCGCGCCGTTCAAATCGCCGTCCGAAACGCGACCGCTGGCTCGAGATACTCGGGCCTGGCCGAGCGTCTGAAATTACTGAACGAAAAAACCCGATGAGTGCGAATTTCTGGGCGTTTCTGGTAGATTCGCCAATAACGCTATTTTTAAGGATGAAATCATATGAATGGTAAACGACTGCTGTTTTTTAGCGCCCTACTGGCTTTGATCGCGACCGGCTGTAATCTGTCGGACGACGAAGCCGCCGCTGTATTGAATAATCAGGTTGAGCAGAACAACACCACAAATAACGCGACCAATACGGCCTCAAACAATTCGACCAATACGGCCACAAACAACGCGACGAATAACGGCACGAATAACACGACGAATAACGGCACGACTAATCTCGACGCCGCCACCGTGGTCTTTGACGAGAAGCGCATCAATAATGTGGTCACCGATGCCGGACAAGCGGTGGCCTCCTCGGCCTTTGAAGTCAGCGCGACGCTCACGACCACAAACTCCACAGCGTGTCCAAATTGCCCAATTCAGGTAATTTTAGAGGATAACGGTAACCTGCATTGCTTGTCTGACCAGACCGCGGGAAACAGCGAGGGCACGGTCGTCCTGGTGGCGCCCGACGTGATCGGTGGATTCTCGATCTTTTATCATGTGATGGAAGAGGCAACCTGTGACGCTGCGATCGAAAAGATCACCCAGCCATCCACGACGCTGTTTGGAACGGTTGAGGTCATCGACGGTTTGACTCTCACTGATGTCACGCCGGCACCTGGCGCCACAGACGTGCCCGTCGACAAACTCATGCAGATCACGGCCTCAAAGGCGATTGAGGCAGGTTCAGTCCAAGGAAATGTCCTGCTTTTCAAGAGCGGCGCTGCTGTGCCCGCCACTGTGTCCGTGAATGGGCCGGTCATCACAGTGAGTCCTGAAGCCCGTCTTGAGGAATTTCAGACTGAATACACGTTAGTCGTCAAAGCCGACTTGAAGTCCATCGATGGAACGGCCCTTGGAATCGATGCCATGCTCACGTTCACGACGGTCACTCTGGCTGAGGGGCAAAAATATTCGATCAGAAACGCGTACCATGGACAGGCCTATGACCTGAGTGTTGGAAACAACGATAATTGTCGTCTCACCTCCAACGGAACTCAGCAGGACGCTTGGATTCCTGCTCGATTCCCCCAAGGCGGTTTTTACCTGCATTCGGCTAACCGTGGGGTTGGTTTTGCGCTTGAGGGTTCGGATGGAGCAGACCCATGCCTTCTTGTTCAAACCGTAGGCGCTACCGGCCAAGGCTGGCGATTCGTGAAGTCCGGAAACGGATTCCTGATGCAGACGAATTTCCAGGGTCCTAATCGAGCCTTGGATGCAACCAAAGTGCCACCCGACGTTGCAAAACCGCGGATGGAGGACGTCAACGGCGAGTCAAACCAAGTCTGGTTTTTCACCGCACAATAACGCCGCTGATGATTGGGCTCGCTGAGTTTTTCGGGGAATCGAGGGGCGCATAGGCGAGGCGCGTACCGAATCCCAAAGGTGTGGGACGGGTACGCGACCTTCCAGCCAATCAGATATGAATTGCGTGACCCGTCACGGCGTGGGCCGCCTCACCGACAGCTTCGGCGAGCGTAGGGTGAGGATGAATCGTGTGGATCAACTCATCGATGGTTGCCTCGAGCTCCATCGCGACAGTGCCCTCAGTGATGAGTTCAGTGGCCTTAGGGCCCACGATATGCATTCCAAGCACCTGGTCGTATTTCTTTTCCGACACAATCTTCACGAAACCTTCTGATTGCCCGAGGATCGAGGCTTTCGCGATGGCCGAAAACGGAAACACGCCGGTTTTAACGTCGTATCCACGCTCCTTTGCTGCGCGCTCGGTGAGGCCAACCGACGCGACCTCTGGGCTGCAGTAGGTGCAATTCGGGACGAGGTCGTAATTGATAGGTCGTGGGTTCTTCTTATTAATGTGGTCAACGGCGAGGATGCCCTCTTTTGAAGCCACATGCGCAAGCCAAGGCGTGTTCACGATGTCGCCGATCGCGTAGATCCAGTCTTCAGCGGTCTGCATGAACTCGTTGATCGCGATCTGTCCGCGGCCGTCTGGCTTCAACTTGGTGTTTTTGAGGCCCACATCGTCGGTCACGGCGCTGCGTCCAACGGCTACAAGCAGGTGGCTGCATTCGACCGTCGTCGAAGTCGTTTTGCCGTCCTTTGTCGTCTCGATCACGGCCGTAACCTTGTCGCCCTTGCGTTTGACGTCGGTGATCTTGGACGAGGTCATCACGTTGAATTTCTGGCGTTTGAAGCTCTTTTCGACTTCGGCCGAAATTTCGTCGTCTTCGATAGGCAGGACGCGGTCCATCAACTCAACCAGAGTGACTTTGGAGCCGTAGCGAATGAACACGCTCGCGAACTCACAGCCAACAGCGCCTGCGCCCAAAACCACAAGGTGTTCTGGAATTTCGTTCATCTGAAGGATGTCATCGGAATTGATGATGCGTTCGTGGTCCATCTTGATGAATGGCAGGTCTTTACAGGCGCTACCGGTTGCCAAAATGCAGTTCTTGGTCTGCAAAGTCGTGACTTTGCCGGCCTTATCGGTGACCGAGATCTTGCCCTTGCCCTCGATCCGGCCGTGGCCAAAATGGACATCGATCTTATTCTTTTTCATCAGGTATTTGACGCCGCCTGCACTCTTGGCCACGACTTTATCTTTAAACTTGTGCATCATCGCCATGTCGACCTTGGCGTTGCTGAGCGTGATGCCAAAATCCTCGGAGTGCTGCGCTTTTTCGATCAAATCGGCTGTGCCCAACATCGCCTTGGTAGGAATACAGCCACGAAGCAGGCAAGTGCCGCCCAATCGCTCGGTTTCCTCGCGTTCGATGATCGCGGTCTTCAGACCCGATTGCGCAGCGTGAATCGCTGCCACATAACCGCCAGGACCACTTCCAATCACAATCAAATCGTACTGACTCACGGGGACTCCTCAACGTTAGGACAAATTCCGGCGTAACGTACAACGCCCAAGTTTCGCGTCAAGTGCTGCGGTAGGCAGTGAGCAGTGAGCGGTGAGCGGTGAGCGGGCTGAAGCGCACATTCAGGCCCAAGTTTCGGCAACCGACAACCGAGTCGCAATGCGGGCAAGATGCCCGCGCACCGAATCACAACCCCGAATCCTGAAACCCGAGGACCCGAAACCCGACGACCCGACATCCAAAACTGAATAAACCCAAGCGCAGCCTCGTCTGGTGCGCACTCAATAATGGAGATTACTTTGAAATACATGACCCTTATATTTTTTGGCCTCGCACTCAGCGCTTGCGGCGATGACAGCGACAAATCCGGCGGTGATCTTCAAATCAGCGCATCCGGCTTCGAACGCCTCGCCGCTGCCCGCTTCAATCCCGACGGAACCCGCCTCGCGATGGTCGGGCAAAATGGCGATGCTTACTCACTGATAAGCACCAACGACACCGGTGGTGATGTTAAGGTGTTGGCCCCTGACGGCCTTGATTACCTGTCGGCTGTTGCTTGGACCGCGGATGGCAACACCGTCTACTACTCAGGCGATGACGGCATCTTGAGAGTCGCCGCCGATGGCAATGGCACGCCCGAACTCGTCGTCGATGATTTTGCAGTGATGCAGATCGACCTGTCTCCAGACGGCAAGTCGCTCGCCTATTCCACCAATGGCGGAGTCAGCATTCGACTGGCAGACCTGAGCACGTTTGAGTCGACGCCGATCCAATCCGACACCACAGGAACATCAGGTTCAGGCCCACGTTTCAGCCCAAATGGCGAGAAAGTCGTTTATGTATCGGGAGAGGACTTCAAGTTCGCCGACGCAGCATTCATGACTGAAGTCGATGGTCCCACAGGCGCGGATTACCTAGCGAACGCCGCTTGGATCGACGACAAGACGATCATCTATCTTGGCGACGACAAGATCCGAACGTGGTCGGATGACGGCAATGCAACACCATTGCGAGACGCGTTTGCCGGGATGGACATCGACTTCAACGCCGCCACAAGCCGCTATATCTATGGCACCAACGGCAGCCCCGACCTGACGCTGGCTGAATATTAATTGCCGCTATCGCGAAGGAAGAAGCCAAGCAGGCATCCGCTCATGAAGCCGCCCAAATGGGCCCACCAGGCGATGGTCGCACCGCCCAGATACCATCCTGCCAAATTGACCAGAATCCAGCCGCCGAAATAGAACGCGATGGGCACACGGAAGTGCATAAAAAAGAAGACCATCCAGACTTTGACCCGGGGGAAGAGCACAAAATAGGCTCCCATCAAACCTGCAATCCCACCTGACGCACCCAAAACCGAGATCGTCGGATCGGCTTGAAACACGGTTTGAAAGACGCCGCCTAGCAATCCACTCAGAACAAAAACGCCAAAAAAGACCGGGCCTCCGAGGCGGTCTTCAACGTTGTCGCCAAATACGTTCAAGAAGTAGGCGTTGCCCAGCAGGTGTATGATTCCAGTGTGAAAAAAGAGGTAGGTAACAAGGGTCCAAAGCCTTCGACCATGCAAGATATCGTCGGGTTTCATCGTCAGATACCCAAAGACGTGTTGGATATTTTCCTGTGATCCCAACCCGATCGAAAACCCCATCGAGATAAAAAAGATGACGCCCAGAATCACGGTCAGCGTTCGGGTCCACATCGCGCTATTTCGCACGGGGTTCCAAACCTCGACCGGCATGCCGGTAAAGACCTGGAAGATGTACACCGGAAGAGGTGGTTTGTCGGTCGTGTCCTGAGCGCTGCGCATCTCTTCTTCGACATCGTATGTTGGCCGAGTCGGCTTCGTCTTCTTGCCTAGCGCGTCCGTCGCCCCTTTGAACGCGCCCTGAGATTCAGCTTGTCTGACAATGCTGACAAGCTTCTCGCCTTCGCCTTTATCCAAGAAAAGAGCCCCGCACGTTCCGCAATGGTCGACAACCACCGAACGTCCGTCCCATGGCACCTGGAAGCCCGTCATTTCACCGGAGCAACCGGGACAACACAGAGTTTCGCCATGAGTCTCGCGCCCCAACGTCTCCTTCCAGAACGACGGTTCTGCCCAATGCCCGACATTCGATGCGACTCCGCCCGGCTCGATCAGGGAGCCGCCACAGCGATGACATTGGTCGACGCGGGTGCCCTCATGAAGTTGAGAAACCATTGGGTAGCCGCAACGTGCGCAGGAACGTACATCACCATAAGGGGCCGTTTCGGTCATAAATCATCTCCCTGTTCGCGGCAGGTTTTCACGATCTTCTTGGGTTCGCAATGGCATCTGTGGATGACGATCATGCGCAATTTTAGGGGCAAATCTCCCGAACCGGTTGATCTGCGGCGGATTTTCACCTACATGTCCGCCAATTGACCGAATGCACTTGCGAGGATGATATGCGTTTTGGATGGCTTGCGATTGGTTTGCTTCTTCCTGGGATGGCTTTTGCCGAGGGCTCCGCTGAGCTCGTGAACACATCTGGCAACAGCCAGGGGTTGTTTTCGGACACAGTAATGTTTGTCGATATCGTCGACCCGACCACCGAAAGCATCTTTTGGAGTGGTACAGGAAGCCTGACTATTACAACGAGCACGGGCGGAGCCGTCGGTACTGTCACGAGTGGCTCAAGCTTTGCTATGTCCGGTCGACCATCGGGTATTTACCGCCTCTCGGTCGCCGCAAAACAGCCTTCCTGGGACATCGAAGTCCGCAAAGCCGCAATCGAGCAGAAGGGCCGCCTCTTCAGCTATGCTTGGCATCTTGATGGTGGCGGCACAGGCAGCACGGCAATTGACGGCGTTGGGTTTGGCTTCACAAGCGCCTACGCGTTCACGGGCAGCTTTTACGCGCTCGTCAAGGCAGGCGGACCAGGCAAGGATGCCGTTGTCGAACTGAATTTCAACGGCATGGCTGGCTGGTGGTACCACCTCTTTGTGAACGGCGCGGGCATCTCGACCTACGAAGGCCAGAGCGTCAATTATTCGGACTTCATGCTTGGAGCCGACCCGACACTTGCGGACCTGACGGCCGACGCAGTCACTCCACAATATCCGTTGTATTTGAGCCCGCCTGCCAAGGCGACTTACATCACGATTGACCCCCAAATCACCGTCTTTGAATTCGACGGTCAGGGCGATTTGGCATGCAACGCTGTTGCCCCAAATGGAAGCGCAGAGTTCACGATCGAATCCAACGTCGAAGGCGTCTGGCAGGTGGTCTGTGACACCGATAATAACGGTGTCTTTGACCCATCGGGCAACGACGTGATCCTCAAGGGTGAGGTCAGTCCTACGGATTCCCTGCATATCGTGTGGGACGGAACGAATAACGACGGCGTTGGCTTGCCACGCGGGACCTACAACTGTCAGGCCACTGTGACCGTTGGTGAACTTCACTGGCTCGCAGCCGATATCGAAACGATGTATCCCGGATTCCGCCTCTACCAAGTCCAACTTGGCGGCGCTCGACGTCCGCTTCAGATGTTCTGGAACGACCTTCGTGTAAATGGCGACCGTACTTTGGCGAATGCGCAAACCACGTTGACTGGGTCTGGCGCGGTCGGCATCGGCTCCGGCGCTTACGGAACCCCTGCTATTGCGGCCAGTGTTCAAAACCTCGCCGGCAACGCTCGCGCTTGGGGCAGTTTTCAGACGGACAACACCATCAACCAGAGCACGGGCGACCGCGCACTTCTGGACACCTATGCTTACGTCAAAGCAAGCACCCCATTATCGCTTCAGCTTGACGTGATCCCCGCTGTTTACGACGGAGATAACGATGGCGCGCCGGACCTCAAGGAACGTTGTTTCTTTGGCACCGACCCGCTTGATCCCGATTCCGACGACGACACGATCTCAGACGGCGATGAAACCAACGGTGGCACGCTTGCCGTAAACACCGATGGAGACTCGCTGATCGACGCGTTGGACACCGATTCGGACAACGACGGCGTGCTCGATATCGACGAAGCTGGCGACACGCTGCTGTCCACAGTCCCTGTCGATTCCAACACAGACGGATTGGGCGACTGGCGAGACCCGGATGTCGACGATGACGGCGTGCTTGATGGCACAGATAATTGCCGTTTCACGCCAAACCCAGACCAAGCCGACGACGATCATGACGGCGTGGGCAATGCTTGCGAAGGCGATTCGGACGGCGACTTGGTCATCGACGAAGACGACAACTGCCCGCTGGTACCCAACCCAGGTCAGGAAGACGTCGATAATGACGGCATTGGCGACGCTTGTGACCCGGATAATGACAACGACGGCATCGACGACGTCAACGACAACTGCCCCACCATCGCCAATCCTGGTCAGGAAGACGCAGACATCGACGGCATCGGCGACGCATGCGACGACGACTCGGATAACGACGGCATCAGCGATATGGATGAAGGGACCGACGACCCAGATGGCGACGGATTCCCGAACTACCTCGACGACGACTCAGATGGAGACGGAATCTTGGACCGCGACGAAGCCGGCGACACCGACCTGAACACGTTGCCGATCGACACCGACAGCGACGGAACGCCGGACTACCTGGACCTCGATTCGGATAACGACACGATTTTGGATCGACGTGAAGCCGGTGATTCCGACAAGGCGACCCCGCCGATCGACACTGACCGTGACGGCATTCCCGATTTCCGAGACTTCGATTCTGACGACGATACGATCGCTGACAGAGACGAAGCAGGCGATGCTGACCTCGATACTCAGCCCGTTGATTCGGATAACGACACGATTCCGAACTACCTGGACCTCGACTCGGATAACGACACGATTTCGGACAAAGACGAAGACGGCGACAATAATCTTGGAACCGCACCGGTCGACACCGACCTTGATGGCACGCCGGACTTCCTTGACCTCGACACCGACGGAGATGGCATTTCAGATGCAGCCGAAGCCGGAGACACCAGTCTGGAGACCTACCCCGTTGATTCCAACGGCAATGACATCCCAGATTGGCGTGAGCCAGCAGGCGGCGTGGTCATCGACGCTGAACTCTATGACGTCTCGGGCGGTGGCTGCACCACCGGAACAGGCGGCACCATCTGGCTTGCACTGTTCGGATTCTTCGGACTGCGCCGACGCCGCTGATTTGCGGAGGCTGTCATAAGGATCGACGATGAGGCTGTTTATGTGAGGGCCGCGAGCCATGGCTCGGTTGCGAAGGGTCCGCGAGCCTTATCAGTGCTGCATCGGCACGTGGGTCGAGCCCGTCAGGCTCGTCCACGTTGCCGCATCGACCACGTCCTGTCGGTACTGCGCATGACAAGCAGTGCATGCCTCAAGGGTGTAGGAAGTCGCTTCCAGCACCGCTTGAACATCTTTGGTCTTGGCTGCCACAGCAATCCCATCAGCGCGCGAATGAAAATCAAGCGCCACATCCGTAAAGCCAGGAGCGCCAGCCCCCATATGCTGGCACATCTGCGCCATTTGAGGCGATGATTCGATCCGAGCAGATGCCTTGGTGATCCGCTCCCAGTCTTGTGCTGCGGCCGCAGAAACGATCTCTTGAATCGCGACAAGATGGTCCTGCATATTCTGCTTCTGGTGCCAGGCCATCATCGGTTGCAGCGGTACCGGGGTCCGCGTGTCCATCTGATTCAAATCTTGAATCGCTGAATTCGCCACTTCGACGGGTGCCGATACCGCGGGGGGTGTTGGGACGTCTTGTTTTGTCGGATTTTCTGCCGGTGGCGCAGCCTGACAGGCCGCCAACAACACGAAGCTAAGAATTAGTGCCGGTTTCATGATTCCTCCTGAGGCCTAAAAGGTAGTCACGAACCAAGAACCGAGAACCGAAAACCGACCTAGTCTTCGAACACGTTCGCCGACCACGGAATCAGCGCCTTCAGCTCGGTCGCACGGGCCCGAGCCAGCGGCACGCCTGTATCGTTTTCACGATTCAAGATCAGCCGATAAGTGCCCGCTCCCCAAGGGGCGATGCTCTCGATGGCATCCAGCCGAACGATGTAGCTTCGATGGCAACGAAAGAACGAATCGGGGTCCAGATTCGTCTCCAAGAACTTCAAGCTAAAGTCGGTAATGAAGCGTTTCTTTTCGGTCTGAACCACCACAATTCCGTCCTCCGATTCGAAGAACAAAACTTCGTCGATCGGGACCACGCGATAACTCCCGCGCTCCTCGACTGAGATCCGCGTCAGAGGCTTAGAAGGCCGCACCACAGGAGCTTCGGAAGGCCTCGAGGCCCGCGCCACGGCTTTTTGAAGCCGCTCCAGGCGCACCGGTTTGAGCACGTAGTCCAAAGCTGCCACGCCAAACGCATCGACCGCATGGTGTTCGTAAGCGGTCACAAAAACCACCTTCGGAGAGCCTTCGGTTTCGTGCAGCAATTCGGCGAGCCGCATGCCGCCGATTCCGGGCATGTCGACGTCCAGAAATACCAGCTCCACTTCTTCGGCCTTGACCAACTCAAGTGCGTCTTCGGCGCATTCGGCCTGCCCCACAAGAGTCACACCCTCGCATTGTTGAAGCAGCCAAATCAGTTCTTCTCGGGCTGGTTTTTCGTCGTCGACCACGATCACATTCATTCGACCACCACTTTTCGAAGCTGTTTGCGCGCCTGCGCTTTTAGACCAACTTTGGACTCACGACGCCCTTCGGTGGGCACCACAAACTCGGCCACCGCGCCACCTTCCGGGCCTTCTTTCAATTCAAGGCTCACCGGCACGTGGAAAAAACGCTCCAGACGATCACGGACATTTTGAAGTCCAATCCCGATTCTGTCCGACTCGTTTTTTTCGCCATTTGGACCCGGGCCATCGTCGATCACCCGCACCAGATGGCCGTTTTCGACCACTTTGACCTCGACCACAACCGACACTTTGCCATCGACTGTTCCATGTCGAATCGCGTTTTCGACCAGAGGCTGCAAAATCAAGGGAGGCACAGCAATCTGGCCCATCTCTACATCGCCCAAAACGTTGGTGCAAAACTTCAGGCCATCACCAAAACGAGCCCGTTCCAGCTCAACGTAACGCTCGATTTGTTTGAGTTCGTCACGAAGCGTCGTCACGTTCCGGTCATTTGAGAGTGTGTAACGAAGGAAATCCGACAGATCCAAGGTGAGCTCGCGCGCCTTCACCGGATCGGTGCGAATCAGGTAACTAAGTGTGTTGAGTAGATTGAAGAGGAAGTGCGGCTGCACCTGATATTGCAGGGCCTCAAGCTTGGCATCACGGGCCAATTCTTTGTTGTCGTGGGCTTCTTCGCGCAGTCGATCGAGCTCGTCCATCAACGAAAGCAACCCCATAAAAACCGTCACGCCCATGGCGTTGGCGGCAATTTTGGCCACGTGCAAAGGCCAGTTAGAGGTCTCGGCAATGGCCAGCTGTGGGTCGAAAAAGACCATCACCCCGCCAATTAGCGCGTGATACACCACTTGAACTACAACGGCCCCAAGCGCAACGGCCAGCATTCCTGTGCCAAAACGACGGCTCCACCAGCCCGATAAAAGCCCTACCAGCACGCTTGCCGCCAGGGCGTAACCAAAGCTTGGCCCCTTGAGGTTCCACGCGTAGACCGCGCCAGCGACCAACCCGACAAAGGCACCAACCTTTCGGCCGCCCAGAAATCCAGCGACCACGATGCCCAACATACGGACATTAAATCGCTGACCGCCCACCGACATACCAAGGAACACGCCCCACACCGCCATCGCCCCCATCAACATCGCCAAAAAAAGGCGACGACGCACCGATGCTTGGCGCCCTGTCTCGTGCAGCCACACGTGTGCGGGCTTGATCAGCACCAACACCAGCACCACTGCGACAAGAACCGAGGCCTTCTCAAGCAGGCGTATGACTAGAAACAGGGCTTCCACGGAATCTCACGGCGATTGCGATTTTCGCGTCTTTGTGTATTTTCCCGGCGACGCGAACTCTAAGCATATAGGTAACACCATGGCGACCGAGCAAACAATTCCAGTGGTCAACCTTCTCGACTACACCCAAGGCGACGACTCCACCCGAGCGGCCTTCGTGCAAAAGCTCGGTGAAAGCCTCAAGGCGTTGGGTTTTGTCGCGGTCGAAGGACATGGGGTTCCGATCGACCTGCTCGACCAGAACTACAAGACTTTTGAGCGGCTTTTTGCCTTGGAACTCGAAACCAAAAAGAAATACGAACGCCCCGAATTCGGCCGCCAACGTGGTTATACGAGCTTTGGCGTCGAGCAAGCCAAAGGCCATAATAAGGCCGACCTCAAGGAATTCTGGCATGTCGGGCGCGAGTTCGCCGCGGCCCATCCGCTCAGCGGGCGTATGGCTGACAACCAATGGCCAGACGAAATGCCGGAGCTTAAGGCTGAATCACTGGCACTCTACGAGGCGATGGATCGTTGCGGTAAATCGTTGTTGCGAGCCATTTCGGAGTACCTGGGCCTGGCGCCAAATACGCTTCCAGACATGGCTACCGACGGAAACAGCGTGCTGCGCATCATCCACTACCCCGTCTGCGACGGGTTTGATGAACCGGGCATGATGCGAGCAGCCGCCCACGAAGACATCAACTTGATCACGTTGCTTCCAGAAGCCACCCAATCAGGGCTCGAGATCTTGACACCTGAAGGCGAATGGCTAGCCGTTCCGTCGCTGTCTGGGCAGTTGATCGTCGATACAGGCGACATGATGAAGCGCATCACCAACGACGTGATCCCAGCCACTCGACATCGCGTGGTCAACCCGGTGGGTACGCCAACGGAGCGCTACTCGATGCCGTTTTTTGTGCATCCTTATCCCGACGCATCACTAGCCGTGCTGCCAAGTTGCGTGCCCGCAGGCGAGTCGCCCAAATACGCGCCTATGACGGCAGACGGTTATTTGAAAGAACGACTCAAAGAAAACAAAGTCGGCTAGGCGGCGAGCAGTGAGCGGTCGGCAGTGAGCAGGTAGACCGTTAACCGGGAGAATTGCGTCGTCATCACCTTCGAGGCAGCACTTTCAGTCGGGTTTTCAATTGCACGGTACGTGGCTCCTGCCGCGCCCTGCCATTCTGCGACCAAACGACACCAGAGAAAAACAAAGTCGGCTGATTCTTTCGTCATCGGCGGTCGGCGAGTTATGATGCTTTCATGTTGTATGTGACCTCAGGCGAATACGGGTACTTCGAGACGATTCAGGCATTTTTTCTGGAACTGACCGGCAAGGGACTCGTCCTGAGTAGTCGCGACATCGAGACCCTGAAAAAATGGGCAGATCAAGGCGCGAGCGCTGCCACCGTGTGTGTGGGCATCGAGCGAGCCATCGACGCTTTGGCCGAAAAACCCCGAGATATCTGGGCGTGTCGAGCTTGGATTGAGCCCTTAGTCGCCGTAGCGCGGACCCGAGCCGTGGAGTCTGAAATCGAATCTGAAAACCAAGTCGATCCGCAGTTGGAAGCGCTTCAAAAAATCGAAGAAGCCGGCCGAGCTGCCGAACGGGCCGCATTCAAACAGGCGTACCGCGATGCTTGGAGCCGCGTCCGCGCCGCGGAACAGCAGGCACTCTGGGAAACTTTGATCCTGACCGATTCGGCCCTGGTCCAAGCCTTCCTGGCCGCCTTATCCGAAGAAGAACGTCTGGCCGTTCAAAAAACAGTTCTTGCCGACCCCGGACTCGCCGGCATGTCCGGCGATGCACGTGAACACCATACCACCGCCAAGACTCGCCGGATCCTCCAAGAACAATACGGCATGGTTTCGCCACTCGATGTCTGACGATCTTTCTCAGCTGGCTGCGTGGCTGAAGATCAGCTCGGACGATGCCGCGTATTTGCTGGATGTGCTGGCCTGGGTTCGAAAAGACCTGGCGGTCAAAGACCGTGGATTTCCAAACGACGAACCCAAAACCACCGACCTCTCGGTGCTGATTCAAAGACCTGGTTTTCGCGCAGCGATGCTGGCCGTCGCCGTGGACTTCGAGATTTCGCAACACATCATCGATGTGTTGGCTGAAGGGATTTAGCGAGCGCTCCAATGACGTGGATTTCTACAACTCCGCTTCAAGACGGGAACCGTGTCCTCCTGTCGACCTCGCCCGAGTTTCCACGGCCTCAGCTTCATTTCGAATTTGGCCGTCGGCGCGACTTAATTGCCCACCGAATATCCCTGAATGGCACGACTTTGGCGCTGATTCGTCTCGACGACTGGTGGGATTGGTTATGGATTGGCTTCAGTGAATTTCCAGCCCTCTTTGGACATCTGCGCGCAGCGGATGTCGACTTGGCAGTGGATGAATCTGCGGCGTACGTCCGGCGTGAAATGCTCCAGAAGCCCGAACTATTTGGCCGTGGCGATTTTGTCGTCGAACCACTCAGACTCCAGTCCGACAAAAAGGACTCCAGACGCGCCATTTTTGTAGAGGCGGACGCAATCACCGAAGAGCCCTGGGTCCAGCTGGAGACGTGTGGGGTCATCCCCTTGCGAAAGTCATCATCGCCCGATTCTGGAAGGGTGAAATGGTATCGCAAGCTCGCACGAGAAGGCTGCCTACCGCCAATCTTCTTGTACCACCACGTCGGTTTAATCTCGTGGTTGGTTGTTGACGGCCACGACCGACTTCTTGCCGCTCGTTTAGAGGACATCGCTCCTACCTTTGTTGGAATCTCTTCTTCTCGACTCGTAACGATGTCATCACCCGATCCCAGCCGGCTTGAGATCGAAGAAGTCCTGGCGAAGCAGCTAGATCAAGCATCAAATCCACGCGTGATCGACGGTATCAATCGACGTTTAATTTCGCTCTATCAGGAGGCCGATTGGTTGGCGCGCACCCAGGGGGTCCCGCTGACGGGTGGCATCGATGATTGGGTGGCAGAATGCCGACGCTTGGCCCTACCGCGCGAAGAATTTGAAGCGATCTCGTAGACTAAATTGACCTCCGTATATCGCCAGAGGCCAGCAGGCTAATTGACGTCGGTTCGGACGAACCGAATCACGTTGCTGCGTTGGTCCCATAGGATGGGCGCTTCTGGATGTTTAGTTCCGTCGGGATCGACGTTCGGAACATAAGGGGTATGGGTGCCCAGGAGTTGCAAATCAACGCTTGGAACCTCAGGAAGCGGAACCTCAAATTCCCCGCGCCAAACCGGAATGTAGGGTTTGCCCTCGCCGCCATTGGTTCGTGGAAACGCCACATTCCATCGGTCTGGCAGCACAGCATCACCAAGGACCGGGAAGATCACCTCGGCGATCCATGGCCCCATTTCTACCTTAGCGGACGGCGGATACCCCAGAATTTTTATTTTGGCCGATGTTTTTCCAGTAACGTCAATTTCGTGGGGCGCGACGCTTGCGGACTCCAATAAATGCCCATCGACCCATATCTGGAAATTTTGATAGAGCCCCACGCCTAATCGCGCTTCGTGCAAAGCCGCTTCGTCCGCCGTGGGCACG